>Ga0209256_1000367_pt1 | contig 72603 bp, 73 predicted proteins | sample AraplaCol_mCL_r2_2_FD_184270 | JGI IMG/M metagenome (GOLD analysis project Ga0209256, IMG submission 184270) | Arabidopsis root microbial communities from North Carolina, USA - plate scrape MF_Col_mCL_r2 (SPAdes) (version 3) | ecosystem: Host-associated > Plants > Roots > Endosphere | place...
ACATGCCGATCGTCGGGCCGAATTGCTACGGCTTCATCAACATGCTCGATGGCGCCCTGCTCTGGCCGGACCAGCACGGCATGCAACGCGTCGAAAAGGGCGTCGCGATCCTGACGCAGTCCTCCAACATCGCCTGCAACATTTCGATGCAGACACGCGGCCTGCCACTTGCCTATGTGATGACCGCCGGCAACCAGGCGCAGACGGGTCTGTCCGACATCGCCTGCGCCGCGCTCGAAGACCCGCGCGTCACCGCCGTCGGCCTGCATATCGAGGGTTTCGACAGCGTTGCTGCCCTCGAGCGGCTGGCGACGCGCGCGCGCGAACTCGGCAAACCGGTCGTGACGCTGAAGGTCGGCAAGTCGGAAGCGGCGCAGCTTGCGACGGTGTCGCACACCGCATCGCTTGCCGGCAACGACCGCGTCTCCTCGGCGCTTCTTGCCCGCCTCGGCATTGGCCGCGTCGACACGTTGCCGGCGCTCTTGGAAACGCTGAAGCTGCTGCATGTGGCAGGCCCACTCGAGAGCAACGACATCTCCTCGATGAGCTGCTCCGGCGGCGAGGCCTCGCTGATGGCGGATGCCGGCGAGCGCTACCGGGTCAATTACCGGCCCTTGCGCGACGAGCAGAAGAAGCCGCTGAAGGATGCGCTCGGCGAGATGGTGACGATCGCCAACCCGCTCGACTACCACACCTTCGTCTGGGGCAACCGCGAGAAGCAGACCACCGCCTTTACCGCCATGATGAAGGGCGGCTACGCGATCAACCTGCTCGTGCTCGACTTCCCGCGCCTTGACCGCTGCGACCCGGCAGACTGGGAAACCACCTGCCATGCGGTGATCGACGCGGCCCGGGCAACGGGTGCCCGCGCCGGCATCGTCGCCAGCCTTGGCGAAAACATGCCGGAAGCCACCGCCCTCTTCCTGATGAAGGCGGGTGTCGTGCCCTTCTTCGGCATCGAGGAAGCACTGGCAGCCATCGAGACGGCCGCCGAGATCGGCACCGCCTGGGCCAAGCCCGTCCCGCCCCGCCTGCACGATGGCGGTGTCGCCGCTGCCGGTGAAGCCATCACGCTCAGCGAACACGAGGCCAAGGTGGAGCTTGCTGCCGCCGGCCTGACCGTGCCGAAGGGCAAGACCGCAGCAACCGCCGAAGAAGCCGCAGACGCTGCCGAAGCGCTCGGTTTCCCGGTCGTGCTGAAAGGCCTCGGCGTCGCCCACAAGACCGAAGCGGGTGCCGTGAAGCTCAACCTTGCGAGCCGCGCGGACGTCCTTGCGGCGGCCAAGGCCATGGCCGCCGTCACCTCCGGGTACCTTGTCGAGAAGATGGTGGCGAAACCGGTCGCCGAGCTCATTATCGGCGCCATGCGCGACCCCGTCGCCGGCCCGGTTTTGACGATCGGTGCCGGCGGCATCCTCGTGGAACTGCTCGATGATTCCGCCATCCTGACGCTGCCGACGACGCCGGAAGCGATCGGGGAAGCAATCGGCGGGCTGAAGATCCGCAAGCTGCTCGACGGTTATCGCGGCGCGCCTGCTGCCGATTACGCCGCTTTAACCGCGGCTGTCGCGGCAGCGGCATCCTATGTCGTTGCAAACGCTTCGAAACTCGAAGAACTGGATATCAATCCATTGATGGTGTTGCCGAACGGTCAGGGTGCCGTTGCCGCCGACGCTCTCATTCGCCGGAGGAACTGACCCTCATGACCGGACCGATCCTCACACGCTGCGAAGGCGGTATTCTGGAAGTCACGATCGACCGGCCGAAGGCGAACGCCATCGACCTGAAAACCAGCCGGGTCATGGGCGACATCTTCCGCGACTTCCGCGACGACGACAGCTTACGTGTCGCGATCATCACCGGCGCCGGTGAAAAATTCTTCTGTCCGGGATGGGACCTGAAGGCTGCTGCCGACGGTGACGCGGTCGATGGTGACTATGGCGTCGGCGGCTTCGGCGGCATGCAGGAACTGCGCGATCTCAACAAGCCGATCATCGCCGCGATCAACGGCATCTGCTGTGGCGGCGGCCTCGAGATCGCGCTTTCGACCGACCTGATCCTTGCCGCCGAACACGCGACCTTCGCGTTGCCCGAAATCCGCTCCGGCACCGTTGCCGATGCTGCCTCGATCAAGCTGCCGAAGCGCATCCCCTATCACATCGCCATGGACATGCTTCTGACCGGCCGCTGGCTCGACGTGCAGGAAGCCCACCGCTGGGGCTTCGTCAACGAGATCCTGCCGGCGGGCAAACTGATGGAGCGCGCCTGGGAGCTCGCCCGCCTGCTCGAAAGCGGCCCGCCGCTGGTCTATGCGGCGATCAAGGAAGTGGTCCGCGCCGCCGAGGGCGAAGCCTTCCAGACGACCATGAACAAGATCACCCAGCGGCAGTTCAAGACCGTCGATATTCTCTATTCGAGCGAAGACCAGCTGGAGGGTGCGCGCGCCTTCGCGGAGAAGCGCGACCCCGTGTGGAAGGGGCGCTGAGACCGAACGAGAGCGCGTGCGGTTTCCGCCCGCAACCCGCTTCGAACAGCACCGCCAACCCTTGGCGGCGTAGGCAACAGAGCCGGATGACCGGCACCGGAACGTGACGAGACGCGCGGGCAACATCGCGTGCCATTAAACACGTGTCCATAAGCCAGGCTTATGGAAATAAATTGTAATTTAGGGCGTTACAACAAGAGTTCCAGCGATTACGCTTATCGATCTGAACGAAGGACGCCCGGCCAGAAGGAAGGAGAGACAAGAACCCGGAAGAAAACAAGCGGCCCTCCGGCCCAGTCCGAAGCCATCGATACAATGGCTGTACGCAGCAATCTCTACCAACCACAACGAACGGCGAATGCCGACGAGAAAAGGGAACAGGGGAATGAGCGATTACAAGGATTACCTCACACGACAGGTCATGCTCGGCAAGATGAACCGGCGCGAGTTTTTGGGCCGCGCGGCAGCAGCCGGCATTCTCGCCTCGACGGCCGGCACTTTGTTTGCCACCAGCGCTGCAGCGCAGGAGCCGAAGCGCGGCGGTCACCTGAAACTCGGTCTCGAAGGCGCTGCCGCCACCGACTCGAAGGACCCGGCCAAGGCGCTGTCGCAATTCATGTTCGTCGTCGGCCGCAACTGGGGCGACATGCTCGTCGAAAGCCACCCAACGACCGGCGCGCCGGTGCCGGCACTCGCCGAATCCTGGGAGCCCTCGACCGACGCGTCGACCTGGACCTTTACCATCCGCAAGGGCGTAAAATTCCACGACGGCAAGGAGCTGACGCTCGACGACGTCATCAAGACGCTGCAGCGCCACACCGACGAAAAGTCTGAATCCGGCGCGCTCGGCGTGATGAAGTCGATCAAGGAAATCAAGGCCGACGGCGACAAGCTGGTGCTCGTGCTGACCGAAGGCAATGCCGACCTGCCGCTGCTTCTGACCGACTATCACCTCATCATCCAGCCGGGCGGCGGCATCGACAAGCCGGACGCAATGATCGGCACCGGCCCCTTCAAGGTGACGAGCTTCGAAGCCGGCGTTCGTGCCACCTTCGAGAAGAATGCCGACGACTGGCGCACCGACCGCGGCTATGTGGACTCGGTCGAGCTGATCGCCATGAACGACGCCACGGCCCGCATCGCCGCGCTTTCCTCCGGCCAGGTGCACTACATCAACCGCGTCGATCCGAAGACGGTCAACCTTCTGAAGAAGGCGCCGACGGTCGAGATCCTGAACACGTCCGGCCGCGGCCATTACGTGTTCATCATGCATTGCAACACAGCACCCTTCGACAACAACGACCTGCGCATGGCGCTGAAGTATTCGATGGACCGCGAGACCATGGTCCAGCGCATCCTCGGCGGTTACGGCAAGGTCGGCAACGACTTCCCGATCAACGACACCTACGCCCTCTTCCCCGAAGGCATCGAGCAGCGTGCCTATGATCCGGACAAGGCGGCCTTCCACTACAAGAAATCCGGCCACAGCGGTCCGGTACTGCTGCGCACCTCCGACGTCGCCTTCCCGGGTGCTGTCGATGCAGCGGTGCTCTACCAGGAAAGCGCCAAGAAGGCGGGCATCGAGATCGAGGTCAAGCGCGAGCCGGGTGACGGCTACTGGACCAACGTCTGGAACGTGCAGCCCTTCTCCACCTCCTACTGGGGCGGCCGTCCGACCCAGGACCAGATGTACTCCACCGCCTATCTTTCGACCGCCGACTGGAACGACACCCGCTTCAAGCGTCCGGATTTCGACAAGATCCTGCTCGAGGCCCGCTCTGAACTCGACGAGTCCAAGCGCAAGGACATGTACCGCACCATGGCCATGATGGTGCGTGACGAAGGCGGCCTGATCCTGCCGATGTTCAACGACTTCGTGAACGCCTCCACCAAGCAGGTGAAAGGCTACGTGCATGACATCGGCAACGACATGTCGAACGGCTATGTCGCAACCCGGGTATGGCTGGACGCATGATGATGGAAAGCGGACCGCTCACTGGTCCGGTTCCGACGGATGGAACCGCGGGTGCAACACACCCGCGGTCTGCCGAACTTTCCGGAGTACCAGCAAAACCCAACCCTGCCGCCAATCCCTCGAATGGTGAAATCGGCGGCACCTTCTGGCGGCGCTTCACCTTCCGCCGCCCGCTCGCGGCGCTGATCCTGCAGCGCCTCGGCTTGAGCGTCGGCCTTCTCTTCGCCGTATCGCTGATGATCTTCGGCGGCATCGAGGCGCTTCCCGGCGACTTCGCCACCACCTATCTCGGCCAGTCGGCAACGCCGCAGGCGGTCGAAAACATCCGCAAGGATCTCGGCCTCGACCGGCCCTGGACCGAACGTTACGTCTCCTGGCTCGGGGGCGCTGTCCAAGGCGATTTCGGCACCTCCTGGGCGAGCAAGAACTCGGTCGGCGAGCAGATTTCCAAGCGCCTCGGCAACTCGCTGTTCCTTGCCTTCTTCGCAGCCCTCGTCTCCGTACCGCTCGCCGTCGGCCTCGGTATGCTGGCGGTGCAGTTCCGCAACCGGCTGCCCGACAAGATCATCAACGTCGTCTCGCTCGCGGCGATCTCGCTGCCCGAGTTCTTCGTCGGCTATCTCCTGATCATGTTCTTCGCCGTCAAATACGGCGTCGCGACCTTCCCCGCGACCGTCTATGACAGCATGAGCTTCACCGAACGTCTCTCGGCGATCGCGCTTCCCGTCGCGACCCTCGTTCTCGTCGTTCTCGCCCACATGATGCGCATGACCCGCGCGGCGATCCTCAACGTCATGTCGTCGGCCTATGTCGAGACGGCGGAGCTGAAGGGCCTCGGCATGTTCCGCATCATCGCGCGTCACGCCGCCCCCAATGCGGTGGCGCCGGTCATCAACGTCATTGCGCTCAACCTGGCCTATCTCGTGGTCGGCGTCGTCGTGGTCGAAGTGGTCTTCGTCTATCCGGGCATGGGCCAATATATGGTGGATGCGGTGACCGTGCGCGACATGCCGGTCGTTCAGGCCTGCGGTCTGATCTTTGCCGCCTTCTACATCTTCCTGAACATGGCGGCCGACATTCTCGCGATCATCGCCAACCCGAGACTGAGGCATCCGCGATGAACCTGAGATCCATCCCCTTCAGCGCCTGGATCGGCATCGCCGGCATCGCGATTGCGATCTTCTGCGCCCTCTTTGCGCCTGTCATCGCCCCCTTCGGCGAACGCGACGTGGTTGGCGACGTCTGGCTTCCGGCCGGCGGCGACTTCTTGCTCGGCACCGACAATCTCGGCCGCGACCTGCTGTCGCGTCTGATCTATGGCGCCCGCACCACCATCTTCGTGGCATTTGCGGCAACCGTGCTTTCCTTCTCGCTCGGCATGATCCTGAGCTTCACCGCCGCTGTTGTCGGTGGTTTCACGGACCAGCTGTTTTCCCGCTTCAACGACCTGATGATGGCGATTCCGACGCTCATTTTCGCCCTCGTCGTTCTCGCCGTCCTGCCGCAGCATCTGTGGATCCTGATCCTGGTGATGGCGGTACTCGACAGTACCCGCGTCTTCCGCATCGGCCGCGCCGTGGCGCTCGATGTCGCGGTCATGGAGTTCGTCGAGGCGGCAAGGCTGCGTGGCGAAGGTTCGCTCTGGATCATCTTCCGCGAGATCCTGCCGAACACGCTGTCGCCGCTCTTGGCCGAATTCGGCCTGCGCTTCGCCTTCTCGATCCTGTTCCTCTCCACCCTCTCCTTCCTCGGCCTCGGCATCCAGCCGCCGGCAGCCGACTGGGGCGGCATGGTCAAGGACAACAAGGACGGCATCATCTTCGGCATTTCGGCAGCGCTCATCCCCGGTGCTGCGATCGCGACGCTCGCGATCTGCGTCAACCTCGTGGTCGACTGGCTGATGAAGAGAACCTCGAGCCTCAAGGGAGGACGCGGCGATGCCTGAGATGCTCTCCGTCAAGAACTTGAAGATCGAAGCGACCAGCTACCCGCCGGGCGAACCGCCGAAGGTCGTCACCCTCGTCGAGGGCGTCTCCTTCGACGTTCAGAAGGGCAAGGTGCTCGGCCTCATCGGCGAGTCCGGCGCCGGCAAGTCGACCATCGGCCTTTCGGCGCTCGCCTATGGCCGCGGCGGCGTGCGCATCACTGGCGGCCAGGTCCTGCTCGACGGCAAGGACATTCTGACGCTCGACAAGAACGGCATCCGCTCGATCCGCGGCGCCCGCGTCTGCTACGTCGCGCAATCGGCAGCGGCCGCCTTCAATCCGGCGCATCGGCTTGGCGACCAGGTGATCGAGGCGTCGCTCCGCCACGGCATCATGAGCCGCGAGGAGGCTAAGAAGCGGGCGCTCTATCTCTTCCGCGTGCTCGGTCTGCCCAATCCGGAGACCTTTGGCGAGCGCTATCCGCACCAGGTCTCCGGCGGCCAGCTGCAGCGCGCCATGACCGCCATGGCGCTCTGCCCCAACCCGGAGCTGATCGTCTTCGACGAGCCGACGACCGCGCTCGACGTCACCACCCAGATCGACGTGCTCGCCGCGATCAAGCATGCGATCGAAGAGACGCACACGGCAGCCCTCTACATCACCCACGACCTCGCCGTCGTCGCCCAGATCTCCGACGACATCATGGTGCTGCGCCATGGCAAGACGGTGGAATACGGCTCGACGAAGCAGATCATCGAAGAGCCGCGCGAGGATTACACCCGGGCACTCGTCAGCGTCCGCCAGACGAAACGCGAGGAAGCCGCCGACCAGACCGGGACGCAGTTGAAGATCGAGCATATCAGCGCCGGCTATGCCAACGGCTTCAAGGTGCTGCATGATGTCTCGATGCATCTGCCGAAAGGCCAGACACTGGCGATCGTCGGCGAAAGCGGCTCGGGCAAGTCCACCCTTGCCCGCGTCATCACCGGGCTTTTGCCGCCGACCGAGGGGCGCATCACCTTCGAGGGCAAGGAGCTGCCGCGGGCGCTGAAAGGCCGCAGCAACGACGAGCTCCGCCGCATCCAGATGATCTACCAGATGGCCGATACGGCGATGAACCCGCGCCAGACGGTGCGAGACATCGTCGGTCGACCGCTCTCCTTCTACTTCGGCATGCACGGCCAGAAGAAGACGGAGCGGGTCAAGGAACTGCTCGACCAGATCGAAATGGGAACGCGTTTCCTCGATCGTTATCCGGCCGAACTTTCGGGCGGCCAGAAGCAGCGCGTGGCGATCGCAAGGGCGCTCGCCGCCAAGCCGGAGCTGATCCTCTGCGACGAGCCGACGTCGGCACTCGATCCGCTTGTGGCCGAAGGCATCCTGAATCTGCTTCTGAAGCTTCAGGAGGAAACCGCTGTTTCCTATGTCTTTATCACCCACGACATCGCCATCGTGCGGGCGATCGCCGACAGCGTCGCGGTCATGCATCGCGGCCGCCTCGTGCGCTTCGGGCCGAAGTCGAAGGTGCTGTCGCCACCCTTCGACGACTACACGGACCTGCTGTTGAAGTCGGTTCCGGAGATGGAAATCGGCTGGCTGGAGCGGGTGCTGAAGACACGCCGCATGGAAAGCGCCGGCAACTGAAAAACGAGACGGCGGCACGATCGCGTGCCGCCGTCTCATGCCTTCGTCAGGCAAGCTCAGCGTTGCCAGAAGGCCTTGCTCGTTTCTGCGCGAACCTCAGCCCTCGTCATCCCGATATCCTTGAGCCGCTCCGGATATTGATCCGCCATGAGCTGAAGTTGCTCGCGGACGCGAACGCGGTCCTCCCAGACGACAAGGATCCGGAAAGGATCGTGGCGGCCGAGGCTGTCGGCCAGATGCTTGGCCGGCTGGTTGAGATCAAGCCGGACGGCGTGATAGAAATCGGACATTCCCGAAAGCAGGCTGCTCATCGCCGCTCCCACCTCTTCTTGCCCCTCAGGGCGTTGAAACACTGTCGGAACTCTAGGCCCGTGGAACGCGTCCCACATCGCGCAGCTGCTGTGTTTTCCTCTCCTGCATTTGTAGTATTTTGCCTGCAGCACCGCGCGCCCCGTTGGACGCGCAAGGGGCGCTGTGGCACCTTGCCTTATGTCGCCATTGAGCACGGCCCGGTCAGATGGCAGGAAGCAGCCATGAACCGTATCCCGACACCACAGGTCGCCACCGAAGCCTTGTCAGACCGCGAGCGCGCCGTGGCCGAGCGTTTCGCCGCCGGCCTGACCTATCGCGAAATCGGCGAGGCGCTGTTTATCGCGCCGTCGACGGTGCGCACGCATCTGGCGACGATCTACGGCAAGCTTGGCGTTCGCAACAAGATCGAGCTTGCCGCCGCGGTCGCGCAGATGGTGGCCGGCAGGACGGCGACCGAGGCGGTCGCGCCGTTGCGCGACGCCGAGCCCGCCTCGCCGACGCTCGCGGTCTTTCCCATTGAAAGCCTCAATCCGGAGGAGCGCTGGCGCCGTTTCGCCGACGGGCTGTCATCCGACATCTGCGTCGATCTCGCGCGCTTCGCCGATCTGCCCGTGATCGCCTTCCACACAATGAAGCTGCTCGGCAACCGGCCGGAAAGCTTCGAAGACCACGTCCAGGCGGTCGGCGCCACCTATGCCATCACCGGGCAGCTGCGCGCGGACGACCGGCGGGTCCGCCTGACGATCCAGCTTTCCGATACCCGCACCGGCATGACGCTCTGGAGCGAGCGCTACGAGCGCACGATGGAGGACGTGCTGACGCTGCAGGACAGCCTCACCGAAAGCGTCATCAACGTGCTCGCCGGCTGCTTCGGCACGCTGGCCGCCATCGGCCGCAAGGCGAGCCGGCAAAAGCCGCCGGGCAGCCTGCAAGCCTATGACTACTTCCTGCTGGGCGTCGAACAGCACAATCGCTTCAGCCCCGATGGCAACGCCGCCGCCATGCAATTGCTGACGCGCTCGATCGAGCTCGATCCGGGGCGGGCGCGCGCCTGGACCGAACTTGCCTATGCCCATTCCATCCAGGCGGCGAACGGCTTCGGCGACGACCTCGAAAGCGCAAGAAAGAACTGGCGCAGCGCCGCCGAGGAGGCGCTGCGGCTCGATCCGACGGATCCGGCCGGCCATACCTGTATCGGCGATTTCAAAGCCTGCATCGGTGATCTGGCGGGTGCCGCCGAGGCCCACGCCCGGGCGCTCGAATATGGCAGAAACAACGCCGATACGCTGGCGCTGCTCGCGGGAGCCAAGGCCCTGATCGTCGGCGATCCCGCCGACGGGATTCCCTTCATCGAGCGCGCCCTCTCGCTCAACCCGCTCGGCCCGCCCTGGTACCACGGCATGTTCGCGCGCGTTCTCTTCGTCGTCGGGCGCTATCGCGCGTGCTTGTCCGCGCTTGAAAAGAGTTCGCAGGAATCGCCGAACACACTGATGTTCCAGGCGATGGCACACGCGCACCTTGGCGAGATGGAGGAAGCGGCAGAGGTCGTGTCGCGGCTGCAAACCCAGTTCCCGTCGTTCACGGTCGAGGGCTTCATTGCCGGCTATCCCATCTCCAATCCGCCGGCGCTTTCGGCCGTTCGGGAGGGTGCCCGGTTGGCCAGGCTCGTCTGACGATAGCTGTCACTTCTGCCGGCAATCGACGTCGCCCACCCTTTGCGCCGCCTCGCCTTCGAAGGTCACCGTCGCCTCGCCCCTGGCCGAGCAGTCGCCCTTTTCGCCGCTGCCGGCGCGGAAGTGCACCACCGGCTGGCCTTCGACCATGATGCTCGGCACCACCTCGTAGAGTTCCGGCGGGCAATTGGCGACATCGGAAAGCCTCAGCGCCGGCTGCCCGCCGATCATCACGCTGGACGCACCCGAAAGCGCACAGGACGGGATCGGCGCCCATGCCTCCTCGGCCTTTGCCGGTGACATCGGCAATGCGAAGCAAAGGCAGGCGATAGCGGCCAAAGCAGATTTCATGATCCCCTCCTCGATCGGTGCGTTCGGCGAAACCTACCACATGGCGACGCCGCCTCAATATTCGGTCGGCACGGTCAAGAGCTCGGCATCGGGCGTATCGAGGAAGGCTCGCACCGTCTGCGGCAGGTGCCGCGAGCCGAAGGACAGCACGCCGCAGCGTGAGAGCATCTGCCGCAGATCCGGCTGCGCCCCGAGCGAGCGCCAGATCATCCGGGACGCGTAAGGCAGGTTTTCCTTGCGCCAGGAGACCCCCATGGTGGTGCCGCGCAGATAGACCCGCTGATGCACTTCGAACGGCAGAAGGATGGTCTGCGCCAGCATCGGCTCGCGCCCGATGCTGCGCTCGGCGATGAAGATCCGGTTTCGCCAGAAGGTGACGAGCCCGACATATTTTGAGAACTGCTGGATCTCGTTTGCGGGATCGCGGATGCGCTCGATCGATTTCACCCGGATCGAGCCTGCCTCCTCGTAGATCCGGGCGCAGGAGCAGACGACCAGCCCCGGCCAGGAGAGCGACACGTGATAGGTCTGGTAGTAGCCGACATGGCGCCGGAGGCCCGCGATGTCGCCCGGGAAACCCTCAAGCAGCAGGCCGGCATCCGAGCGGTCCCGATCGGGGCGCGTCATGCGGGCCTCGAACTGTTTGGCCGGCAACGCGAAGTCTTCGGCCGAAAGCCCGAAGAAGCGGGCAATGCGCGCCACATTGTGCGCCGATGGCCGCGCCTCGCCACCGATGTAGCGGTTGAACTGCTGGCGGTTAATGCCGATTTCGCGACAGATCTGCGAGATCGACCGTCGCGTCGCGCAGGCAAACTTGAGATTGGCGGCGAAGATGTCGATGTCCTGCACGATGCTTTTCGAACCCCATTCAACGCGCTTCCAATCCCTGTCGAACAGGAAGCATTCAGGTAGCGTAAAAGAGCGTAAAGAAGCGTCAAGTCGCGAAATTGTGTGCCGGTCGGCAAACGCTAGGTTTTCCCTAACAAGCATCACTCCAAAGGGAACCCTAGAATGACCGAATTCACGAAGCGTCCTGACGGCCTCCTTATCCCCGCGAGCCTTGCCTCGACCGGCCTCAGCCGGCGCGGCTTCCTGGCCGGCACGGCAGCATTGGGCCTTGCGGCCGGTTTCGGCGGCACGCTCGCCGCCACGGACGCAAGGGCTCAGGAGCCGAAGCGTGGCGGCCATCTGAAGCTCGGTCTCAAGGGCGGCGCCACGACGGACTCGCTCGACCCGGCCGCCTATAGCGGTTCCGTTTCCTTCGTCATCGGTCACCTCTGGGGTGATACGCTGGTCGAATCCGACCCGAAGACCGGCGCGCCCCTGCCGGCGCTTGCCGAATCTTGGGAGCCCTCGGCCGATGCGTCCGAGTGGACCTTCAAGATCCGCAGCGACGTGAGCTTCCACGACGGCAGCAAGCTGACCGTTGCCGACGTCGTCGCCACGCTGAAGCGCCATGCGGACGAAGGCTCGAAGTCCGGCGCGCTCGGGCTGATGCGCTCGATCAAGACGATCGAGGAGAAGGCAGGCAGCCTGGTGCTGACGCTCACCGAAGGCAATGCCGACCTGCCGCTGCTTCTGACCGACTATCACCTGATCATCCAGCCGAAGGGCGGCGTCGACAATCCGGCCTCGCCTGTTGGTACCGGCCCCTACAAGCTTGCAAGCTACGAGGCAGGCCTGCGCGCCACCTTCGAGAAGAACGCCGATGACTGGCGCTCGGACCGCGGCTTCGTCGACAGTGTCGAGATCATCGTGATGAACGACACGACGGCGCGCATCGCAGCACTTTCTTCCGGCCAGGTCCACTTCATCAACAACATCGACCCAAAGACCGTGCCGCTCCTGAAGCGCGCCCCGCGCGTCGAGATCCTCAGGACCTCCGGCAAGGGCTTCTACAGCTTCCTGATGCATTGCGACACCGCGCCCTTCGACAACAACGATCTGAGGCTGGCGCTGAAATATGCGGTCGATCGACAGGCGATCCTCGACCGGGTGCTCGGCGGCTTCGGCACCCTCGGCAACGACTATCCCGTCAACGGCAACTATGCGCTGGCACCCGAAGGCATCGAGCAGCGCGCCTATGACCCGGACAAGGCGGCCTTCCACTTCAAGAAGTCCGGCCATGACCGGCCGATCCTGCTGCGCACCTCCGACGCCGCCTTCCCGGGTGCTGCCGACGCCGCGGTGCTCTTCCAGGAAAGCGCCAAGAAGGCGGGCATCGAGATCGAAGTGCGCCGCGAGCCGGAAGACGGCTACTGGACCAATGTCTGGAACGTGCAGCCCTTCTGCGCCTCCTATTGGGGCGGCCGGCCGACGCAGGATTCGCGCTACTCGACCTCCTATCTCTCGACCGCCGAATGGAACGACACCCGCTTCAAGCGCGAGGATTTCGACAAGCTCCTGCTGCAGGCCCGCTCCGAGCTCGACGAGGCCAAGCGCAAGGAAATGTACCACACCATGGCGATGACGGTGCGCGACGAAGGCGGCCTGATCCTGCCCGTCTTCAACGATTACGTGAACGCCGCCTCGGCTTCGCTCAAGGGCTTCGTCGACGACATCGGCAACGATCTCTCGAACGGCTACGTCGGCAGCCGCGTCTGGTTCGACAGCTAAGCCATTGCGACGAAAGCCGGACGCGGGCTCGCGTCCGGCATTTCCCGAGAAAACAAAGAGATCGTTAGAACCACATGTCAGAGCGCGAATTCACAGTCATCGAAAACGAATGGATCCGGCTGAAGGACGGCACCGAGCTTGCCGCCCGCATCTGGATGCCGGCCGGCACGGAGGCCGATCCGGTTCCGGCCGTGCTCGAATACCTGCCCTACCGCAAGCAGGGCGGCACGAGCCTGCGTGACGAATCCACCTATCCTGTCTTTGCCGCCGCCGGCATTGCCGGCGTGCGCGTCGACATCAGAGGCTCCGGCGAAAGCGAAGGCGTGATCGACGGCGAATATACGCCGCGCGAGCTTTCCGACGGTTGCGAGATCGTCGAATGGATCGCCGCCCAGCCCTGGTCAAACGGCAAGGTCGGCATGATGGGCATCTCCTGGGGCGGCTTCAACTGCCTGCAGGTCGCGGCCTTGAAGCCGCCGGCGCTGAAAGCCGTCATCTCCATCGCCTCGACCGTCGACCGCTACAACGACGACATCCACTACAAGAACGGCTGCCACCTCTCCGCCCAGCTGTCCTGGGCGGCGACCATGCTCGGCTACCAGTCGCGCTCGCCGGATCCCGCCATCGTCGGCGACCGTTGGAAGCAAATGTGGATGGAGCGGCTGGAGAAGGAGCCCTTCTTCATGGAGGAATGGCTGGAGCACCAGCGTCGCGACGAATTCTGGCAGCACGGATCGATCTGCGAAGATTTCGACAGGGTTGGGATCCCCGCGCTGGTCATCGCCGGCTGGGCCGACGGCTACCGCAACACGCCCTTGAAGGCGGTCGAAGGCCTTGGCGACAAGGCCAAGGCGCTGATCGGTCCCTGGGTGCACAAGTACCCGCATTTCGCCTTTCCGAAGCCGCGCGCCGATTTCCACGGCGAGGCGATCCGCTGGTGGAACCGCTGGCTGCGCGACGAGGAAAACGGCGCCGAGAACGGGCCACAGGTGCGCGCCTATATTCTCGACGGGCCCCGCCCGTCGCTCCGGCGTGACAGCGATCCCGGCCGCTGGGTGGCGAAGGACGCCTGGGCAACGCCGGAAATGCATCTCTTCGGCATCTCCCATGACGGCCGGCTGACGCCGTCGGCCGGCGGCACCGGCATCGGCGAGGTCTACCTGAAATCGCCACTCGATACCGGCACGGCATCCGGCGAGTATTTCACGCTGAAGCCCGATGCCGAAATGGCCGGCGACCAGCGCATCGACGATGCCGGCTCGCTCACCTTCGAGACGGCACCGCTACTGGAAGCCGCCGACTATCTCGGCCAGCCAACGCTGACCGTCGACGTCACCTGCCAGGAGCCGACCGCCAATCTCGCCGTGCGCCTCGTCGACGTGCATCCGGACGGTACCGCCACCCGCGTCGCCTTCGGCGTGCTCAACCTTTCGCATCGCGACGGCAACGCCCAGCCGCGCGCCATGGAGCCCGGGCGCAAGACGCGCATCACGCTTACGCTCGATGCCTGCGGCTACCGCTTCCGCGCGGGAAATCGCATCCGGGTGTCGCTCTCGACCTCCTATTGGCCGCTGATCCTTCCCACCCCGACCGATCCGGGCCTTTCGATCGACACAGCAAGCCTCTCGCTCGCCCTTCCCCTGCTCGGCGCCCACAGGGAGATCGCCGTGCCCGAGCCGGAGAACCCCGACCCGCTGCCAAAGTATCGCGAGCTGACGCGCGGTATTTCGAGCCGCACCGTCGAGCGCGACATGACCCACGGCATGACCCACTACCGTATCTACGAGGACACCGGGCTTTCAGAACATCCGGATACGGGCCTTGCCACCCAGGATATCCGCGACGAGACCTGGTCGATCGCACCGGACGACCCCTCGTCGATGATCGGAACCTCGACCTGGACCTGTGTTGCCAAGCGCGAGGGCTGGTCTGTGCGTACCGTCTCGACCTCGACGCTCCACTGCACGAAAAGCGAGTGGATCACCGAGGCGGAGGTCGTCGCCTATGAGGGCGAGACACGGATTTTCGAGAAGCATTTCAAGAAGCGCATCCCCCGCGACTTCATGTGAAGGGCACGGGTGGCCGGTTCCAACGCGCTGCCCCGCCCCCGCATTGACATCTCACACAAGTCATTGTACCAATCGGTAAAGAGTTTACTGATTGGTACAACCATGCGCCATTTCTTCTCGCGTCATCAGCCTCCCGTTCATATCAACCGCGGCTTGATTGCCGGCATCGGCGGCCTCGTCGCCATCGCCGCCGTCGGCGCCCTCACAGGCCTTGTCGGCCACCCCATGTTGATGGCGCCCTTCGGCGCCAGCTGCGTGCTGATCTTTTCCGTCACGGCGAGCCCGCTGTCGCAGCCGGCCAACGTCGTCGGTGGCCACTTCGTTGCCACCCTCGTCGGCCTGATCCTCAGAACCGTCTTTCCGAATGAATGGTGGGCGGTCGCCATCGCCGTCGGCGCGGCGATCGCGCTGATGGCGGCATTGCGCATCACCCATCCGCCGGCAGGCGCCAACCCGCTCGTCGTCTTCGCCGCCGATCCCGGCTTCGAATTCCTGCTCTTCCCGGTGCTGACCGGCTCGCTTATTCTCGTCGCCGTTGGCGCGCTGTTCCACCGTTTCGCCAAGGTCGAGTATCCGCTGGTGAGGAAGCCCGCATGAGCCGCGTCGTCGCTGAGCGAAAGGACGTGATCGCCATGCTTGCGGAAATCTTCCGCGAGCACGGTTATGACGGCACCAGCCTCAGCCTGATCACCGAGAAGACCGGGCTTGGCAAAGGCAGCCTCTACCACTTCTTCCCCGGCGGGAAGGAGGAGATGGCAGAGGCCGTGCTTGGCGATATCGCCGCCTGGTTCCGCACGCACATCTTCGAGCCACTACGCAATGCGGAAGACCCGGCCGCAGCGCTGGACGCGATGTTTGCCGCCGTCGACGGCTACTTCCGCCAGGGCAGACGCCTCTGCCTGATGGGGGTAATCGCCACGAGCGGCGCACACGACCGCTTCGCCCGCGAACTCAACCGCTATTTCTCCGATTGGCGTGCCGATCTATCCGCAACGCTTGAACGCGCCGGCACACCGGCCGCCGAGTGCGACGGCGTTGCCGAGGAAATCGTCGGCGGCATCCAGGGCGCGCTGATCCTTGCCCGAAGCCTCGAGGACCCCGGCGCCTTCGTCCGGGTGCTGGCCCGCCTCAAGGCGCGCCTGCCCGTATCATCGTAAAAGCAAGCGACCACCCTTCCTCCCCCGCCCAAATTGACAAAAATCAGATCGCGGCTTGAGCCTGCCTTGACAATCGCCTTTTCGCACGGATATTAACCACTAAGTTAAATAACTCTACGGTTAAAGACTGGGCGTATTGGGGCGCCCAGAGGAGGATTCATGACAGCGGCGACCGCAAACGCAGCACGCAAGGATATCAGCCTGGAAATCGTGCGCGACTTCGAGGCGCCGATAAACCTCGTCTTCAAGGTCTGGTCGACGCCGGAGCACCTGTTGCGCTGGTGGGGACCGCAGGACTTCACGCCGCATTCGGTCAACATGGACTTCCGTCCGGGCGGGGCCTGGCGCGCCTGCATCCGCTCGCCCGAAGGCCAGGACTATTGGATGAGCGGCATCTTTCGCGAAGTGCGCGAGCCCGAGAAGCTGGTCTTCACCTTCGCCTGGGACGAAGACGGCGAGCCCGGCAGCGACACGCTGATCACCGTTTCCTTCGCCGATATCGGCGGCAAGACGCGGCTCACCTTCCAGCAAACACCATTCGAGACCGTCGAAGAGCGCGACTCGCACCAGGATGGCTGGGGCGAGTGCCTCGAGCGGCTCAGGGATTACGTCGACCATGTCTGAGATTTCGAACCTTGAAACCGAAAACGCGCCCGGTCCGAAGGCGACCCGGCGCGAATGGATCGGGCTCGCCGTGCTGGCGCTGCCCTGCATGCTCTATTCCATGGACCTGACGGTGCTGAACCTCGCGGTCCCGCAGCTTGCCGAACAGCTCAAGCCCTCGGCCGCCCAGCTTCTCTGGATCATCGATATCTACGGCTTCATGGTCGCAGGCTCGCTGATCACCATGGGCACGCTCGGCGACCGCATCGGCCGCCGGCGCCTGCTGATGATCGGCTCGGTCGCCTTTGGCCTGGCGTCGATCTTCGCCGCCTTCGCCTGGAATGCCGAGACGCTGATCATCGCGCGCGCGGTGCTTGGTGTCGCGGCAGCAACGCTTGCGCCCTCCACCCTCTCGCTCATCCGCAACATGTTCCTCGACGACCGCCAGCGCACGTTTGCGATCGGGGTGTGGATCGCCAGCTTCTCGGCCGGCGGCGCCATCGGCCCCGTGGTCGGCGGGCTGATGCTGTCGCAGTTCTGGTGGGGCTCGGTCTTCCTGCTCGCCGTGCCGGTCATGGTGCTGATCCTCATCCTCGGGCCGATCCTCCTGCCGGAATTCCGCGATCCCGAGGCCGGCCGGATCGATCTCGTCAGCGCCGCCCAGTCGCTCGTCGCCGTGCTTTCGGTGATCTACGGCATGAAGCACATCGCCGAGGCCGGGTTCGATACGATCGCAGCCTTCTTCATCCTGCTCGGCATCGTCGTCGCGATCCTGTTTGCGCGGCGCCAGCTTCGTCTCGCCGATCCGCTGATCGATCTGGCGCTGTTCAGGACGCCGGCCTTCAGCGCCGCCCTTGGCGTCAATATCCTCGGTCTCTTCGTCGGCTTCGGCGCCTTCCTGTTCGTGGCGCAGTACCTGCAGCTGGTGCTCGGGCTCACGCCCTTCGTCGCCGGTCTCTGGTCGGTGCCGACGGGTGTGGCGATGATCGTCGCGTCGATGACCGTGCCGATGCTTGCCACCCGTTTTGCCGCCTCCAACCTGATTGCAGCGGGCTTCGTGCTGACGGCGATCGGCTTTGCCATCTGCACCCAGGTCGGCACCACAAGCAGCCCGCTTCTCGTCACCACAGGCCTCGTTGTGCTCTGCCTCGGTTTTGCCCCGGTCGGCACGCTGACGACGGATATGATCGTTGGCTCTGCCCCGCCGGAGCGCGCCGGTGCCGCCTCGGCGATCTCGGAGACCAGCTTCGAGTTCGGCGGCGCGCTCGGCATTGCCGTGCTCGGCAGCCTGCTGACCTCGGCCTATCGCGGCCGCATGGACCAGCTGGTGGTCACCGGCCTGCCGGAGGAAACCGTTGCCGCCGCCCGGCAGACGCTCGGCGGAGCGGTCGCGGTGGCTGCCGACCTGCCACCTGCAGAAGCCGAACGGCTGCTGACGGCGGCGCGCGACGTCTTCACCCAGTCCTTCGCCTTCACCGCCTCGATCTGCGTGCTGCTATCGCTCGGCACCGCACTCATCGCCTTCCTGCTCCTGCGCAAGGCCAGCGATGACGGTGACGGCAAGGCGCAGGTGGCCGCCGATCAGCCGGCGCCTTCGGGCAACGCCGGTTAACGGTGCCCGGCGCCAGACGCCAGACGCCAGGCGCCGGGCCGGAAACGCAAAGTAGCGCAAATCTCAAGCGGCGCGGGCCATATGGCCGGCGGGCGATGATCTGCGTCCAATCCCAGGGAGGAAACCGATGAAGAAGCTCTATCGCGGCAGCTGCCATTGCGGCGCCATCGCCTTCGAATGCCAGCTTGATCTCGCCGAGGGCATCCGCCGCTGCAACTGCTCCTTCTGCGCCAAGACGCGCATGCAGAAGGCATTTGCGCTGCGCGAAGAATTCGAGATCACGTCAAGCAAGGACCGGCTGACGAGCTACCGGGCCGACAATTCGAGCTGGATCGAAGGCGACGTCGATCATTATTTTTGCAGCCGCTGCGGTGTCCGGCCCTTCTCGCGCGGCTACCACAAGGATTTCATCGGCCATTTCTACGCGGTCAATGTCGCCTGCCTCGATGGCGTCAGCGACGCGGAACTCGCCGAGGCGCCGATCATCTACGAAAACGGCCGCGATGACGACCACTTCAACGCGCCCGCCGACACACGCTTCATGTGAGCGCACACGGCCAGTCAGGCGACGGTCAGCGCCCGGAGCGCATCGAGCGCTCGCTCGGCATCCGCTTCCGGCACGAAGATGTGGTCATGGTAATAGGCGGCGATCACATTGGCGCTGATGCCCTCGCGCGTCAGCGCTGCCGAAACGGCCGCCGTCAGCCCCACGGCCTCGAGCGCCGAATGCACGTTGAGCGTGATGCGGCGAAGCAGCGGACCATAGGCGAGCCCGGCCTCGTCAGCGGCCGCGCGGGTAACGACCAGGGTCAGCCCCTCGTCCTCGCGATAGGTGGCAAGCGCCTCCAGCGCCTGGTAGCGCGCCTGATCCTGATAGGCGACGGTACAATAGACGTAGGTCTGCGGAAACAGCACCGGGTTCATCGTCGAAAGCAGTTTCGCGAGATCCGTTTCTCCGGCCATGTCATCGTCCCTCGTTCTCGGCGCCTCGTGCTTGCCCACTGGTATCGGATCGTCACGTTGGCGTGAAGCACGCGATCGCGATTTGACCGTTGCCAATCCCATGAAAACATGAGGTCATCGAACGCCGGCGCTGGAGCCGGGCGACGGGAGGACGCGATGGCGCGCAGCAAGTCGGTACAAACCTCTGACAGATCCCTCACAAGACTGACCGCGGTCTTCGCCGCGTTGCTGGCGTTTTCGCCCATCGCCGCCGCCCAGGAGCCGGCCGTCGTCATCCCGCCGCCGTCACTCGACGAGAAGTCATCCGCTTCGACCGAAATCGCCGTCTTTGCCGGCGGCTGTTTCTGGGGCGTGCAGGGCGTCTTCCAGCACCTTAAGGGCGTGAAGAAAGCGGTCTCCGGCTATTCCGGCGGCACCGCGGCAACCGCCGACTACGAGACGGTGAGCGGCGGCAAGACCGGCCATGCGGAGGCGGTGGAAGTGACCTTTGATCCGCGCGACGTCACCTATGGCCGGCTGCTGCAGGTGTTCTTCTCCGTCGCCCACAATCCGACCCAACTCAACTATCAGGGGCCGGATCACGGCCCGCAGTATCGATCGGCGCTCTTTACCGTCACCGATGAACAGAAGCGGATCGCCGATGCCTATATAGCCCAGCTCGGCAAATCAGCCGCCTTCCCGGCAAGGATCGTCACGCAGGTTTCGCCCTTCAAGGGCTTCTACGCTGCCGAGGACTATCATCAGGATTTCCTGACGCGAAACCCGACGCACCCCTATATCGTCTACAACGACCTGCCGAAGATCGAGAACTTGAGAACCCTGTTCCCCGAGGCCTTCCAGGCAAATCCGGTGCTGGTGTTCAAGCCGAAGAGCTAGGCCCGCCTCACAAACGGACACAGCAGGTTGTCAACGCGTTCCGACAAGGACCGCCACGCCTTCCGCCAGCCGGCGAAAGCCTTCGCGCGCACCCTCGCTCATGTGCCGCGCCCTCAGCCACGCATGGATCATCTGCGGCTCCTCGCGGAAGGTGACGTTCACGCCGGCCATGGCAAGCCGCGCCGCATAGAGGCGGGCATCGTCGCGCAAGGGGTCAAAGAAGGCGCCGGTTACATAGCTCGGCGGCAGGCCCGAGAGATCCGTTTCCGCCAGCGGCGCGGCGAAGGGATTGTCCGCCGGCGCCTTGAGGATATCGCGATAATAGCTGACATCGGCGGTCGTCAACCCCGGCGCCTCGGCCATGTCGGCATAGGAACCCGACACGAGATCGCCGCCAAGGCCGGGATAGATCAGCACCTGGCCAACGATGCCGGAAAGCCTTTCCGCCCGTGCCTTGAGAACGATGCCAGCCGTGAGATTGCCGCCGGCGCTGTCGCCGGCCACGACGACCGGGCGGCCGTCGGACAGGAGGTGTTGCAGCACGGCGTAGCTGTCGTCGAAAGCAGCCGGCCAGACATGCTCCGGCGCGAGCCGATAATCGACCGAGACCAGCTCGGCCTGAGCGAAATCCGCAAGCTCGGCGCAGATCGCATCATGGCTGTCGAGTGAACCGACGACGAAGCCGCCGCCATGGATGTAATAGATGCGCGTTTCGCTCGAGACCTTGGCCGGCCGGTAGCGCCGGGTCGGGATACGGCCGTCGACGAGTTCATCCATGCGCGTCAGCCCGGCCGGGCTCGGCGCATCGAACTCGGCGCAGAGCGCGTCATACCATTTGCGCTGCTGCTCGATCGAGGCGTCGACCGCGTCGGCGGGATAGAAGTCCTCGCAGCGGCGATGAAAGGCGAGGATCCCCTCCTCCGTCGGCATCGGCCGCTTGGTCACCTGATCCACGTCGTCCTCCCTGCAATCCCGAAGTCGCCTGCAGCTTAGCACCGGCGTTCCGGCTCCCTGTCCGAAAACCGACATGACGGGAAAAAATCGGCGGTCGATCCGGTTGCATCGGCCACCCGCTTGCCAGCCCGGCCTCGCACCTATTAACTCGCGCCATGGCCTTCACTTTCAGACAGTTGCAGTATTTCGTCGCCGTTGCCGAACAGGGGTCGATCACCCGTGCGGCGCAGAACCTGTCGATCTCGCAATCCTCGATCACCGAGGCGATCAAGGAGCTGGAAGGCGATCTCGGCGTCGAGCTCTTCGACCGGCATCCGCGCGGCCTGTCGATCACCCACAACGGCCACCAGTTCCTGCGCCACGCCACCAAGATCCTCTCCAATGTCTCGGACGCCCGGCGCAGCTTTTCCGACAGCCGCGAGGAAACCGGCGGTAAGCTCAATCTCGGCGTCACTTCGCTGGTTGCCGGCTACGTGCTTTCCGATTTGCTCGCCCGCTATCGCCGCGCCTGCCCCGGCGTGGAAGTCAGTGCCATCGAGGACAACGGCTCCTATCTCGAACATCTGCTGATCGGCGGCGAGCTCGATGTCGCCGTCATGGTCATATCCAACCTGCGCGACCGCATGGCGCTGCAGGCGGAGATTTTGGAGACCTCGCCCTATCGCCTGTGGCTGCCGATCGGACATCCCTTGGTCAGCGCCGACATCATCTCCGTCAGCGATATCGCCAAGGAACCGCTGATCATGCTGACAGTGGACGAAATCGAGGAGAACACCGGCAAGCTTTTGTCCGCACTTGGCGCCCGCCCCCATGTCGCCTTCCGCACCCGCTCGGTCGAAGCGGTGCGCAGCCTGGTGGCGACAGGCGCCGGCATCGCGCTTTTGCCTGACCTCGTCTACCGCCCCTGGTCGCTGGAAGGCGACCGCATCGAGAGCCGCGACGTGTCGGGCGCGCTTCCCGTCGTGCAGGTCGGCATGGTCTGGCGCAAGGGCTCCGGCCTGCCACAATCGGCGCGCGATTTCGTCGGTATCGCCGAGGCGCTGAGAAGCGCCAGACCGCGCTAATTCACTAAATTTATTAGTCTTCTCCCGACACTGGCCACACCTTTGGCGTGCCGGTGCGTGACCGATATCGGAAAATCCGAAAGCGACATTCTGTTTAATGAATTTGCGAATACGGTGAAATGAAGGCACGCTTCATCCTGGGAACGAAGCCGCAAAACGCGGTTCAAAACTGGGAGAATTCAGATGAAGCAGATGCTCAAATCCTGCACGGCATTGACCCTGTCGCTCGGCCTTGTCGCTCCGGCCTTCGCGCAGGAGCCGCTGAAGGAACTCGGCAAGGGCGAAGGCGAACTCTCCATCGTCGCCTGGGCCGGCTACATCGAGCGCGGCGAGACCGACAAGGCCTATGACTGGGTCACGGATTTCGAAAAGCAGACCGGCTGCAAGGTCTCGGTCAAGACCGCCGCCACCTCGGACGAAATGGTGGCGCTGATGAACGAAGGCGGCTTCGACCTTGTCACCGCCTCGGGCGACGCCTCGCTGCGCCTCGTCGCCGGCAAGCGCGTCCAGCCGATCAACACCGATCTCATCCCGAGCTGGAAGACGATCGACGAGCGCATGCAGAACGCGCCCTGGTACACAGTCAATGGCGTCCACTACGGCACGCCCTACGTCTGGGGCCCGAACGTGCTGATGTACAACAAGGACGCCTTCAAGGGCGAAGCGCCGAAGAGCTGGAACGTCGTCTTCGAGGAAATGAACCTGCCCGACGGCAAGTCCAACAAGGGCCGCGTCCAGGCCTATGACGGCCCGATCCATGTGGCCGACGCTGCCAACTACCTGATGAAGCACAAGCCGGAACTCGGCATCAAGGACCCCTACGAACTCAATGAAGACCAGTACAAGGCAGCGCTCGAGCTGCTGCGCGGCCAGCGCAAGATCGTCGGCCGCTACTGGCACGACGCAATGATCCAGATCGACGACTTCAAGAACGAAGGCGTCGTCGCCTCCGGCTCCTGGCCGTTCCAGGTCAACCTGATGGAAGCCGAGAAGCTGCCGATCGCCTCGACCATTCCGGAAGAAGGCGTGACCGGATGGGCCGACACCACCATGCTGCACGCCGACAGCCAGCATCCGAACTGCGCCTATATGTGGATGGAGCACTCGCTGTCGCCGAAGGTCCAGGGCGACGTCTCCGCCTGGTTCGGCGCCAACCCGTCGGTCGGTGCGGCCTGCAAGGGCAACGAACTCTTGACCGACGCCGGCTGCAAGACCAACGGCTACGAGGACTTCGACAAGGTCAAGTTCTGGAAGACGCCGGTGACGAAGTGTGAAAGCCAGGGCGAATGCGTGCCCTATCACCGCTGGGTCTCCGACTATATCGGCGTGATCGGCGGCCGCTAAGCCGTCAGACCTATCGCAAGCATTTGCCCCTCACCCTGCCCCTCTCCCCGCACGCGGGGAGAGGGAACGCCCCCGGCCAAACCGTAGGGCGTGAACTTGAGGCAAGACGCCCGCCGCACGTCCCCTTCGCCCCGCCTGCGGGGAGAAGGTGCAAGACAGGGCGGATGAGGGGCCACATTTCCTGGAGCCATACAATGACCACCGCCGTTCTCTTCGACAATGTTTCCCGCCACTTCGGCGCCGTGCGCGCCGTTGATGGCGTGAACCTCGAGATTGCCGAGGGCGAGTTCTTCGCCATGCTCGGCCCCTCAGGCTCCGGCAAGACCACCTGCCTGCGCCTGATGGCCGGCTTCGAGCAGCCGACCGGCGGCCATATCGAGATCTTCGGCGAAACGGCGGAGGGCGTGCCGCCCTATCGCCGCAGCGTCAACACCGTCTTCCAGGACTACGCGCTCTTCCCGCACCTCTCGATCCTCGACAACGTCGCCTATGGGCTGATGGTCAAGGGTGTCGGCCGCGAGGAGCGGCGCAAGGCGGCCGAGGACGCACTCGCCATGGTCAAGCTGCCGGGCTATGGCACCCGCCGTCCCGGGCAACTCTCCGGCGGTCAGCGCCAGCGCGTGGCGCTCGCCCGGGCACTTGTCAACAAGCCCAAGGTGCTGCTCCTCGACGAGCCGCTCGGCGCGCTCGATCTGAAGCTGCGCGAGCAGATGCAGGAGGAACTGAAGAGCCTGCAGAAGTCGCTCGGCATCACCTTCGTCTTCGTCACCCACGACCAGGGCGAGGCGCTGTCGATGGCCGACCGCATCGCCGTCTTCAACGATGGCCGCATCCAGCAGCTTGGCAGCCCGGAAGATGTCTACAAGCAGCCGAAGACGCGGTTTGTCGCAGATTTCGTCGGCTCGTCCAACGTGCTGCCGCAAAAGCTCTGCCAGCGGCTCGGGCTGAAGGCACCCTTTGCGAGCCTGCGTCCCGAAGCGATCGTCCTCGCCCAGCCGGTAGATGGCGCGCTCAGCCTCTCGGGCACCGTCTCGGCCCATAGCTTCCTCGGTGCCGTCAACCGTGTCGTCGTCGATGTCGATGGCGCCCGCGTCGCGGTCGCCAGCCCCGCAGCGCTCGCCGTGCCCGCGCTCGGCAGCCCCGTCACCATCAGCTTTGCCGCAAACGAGCTGCACCCGATGGAGGACGCATGACCGCCTTTGCCGAACCCCTCGTTCTGCCTGAACGCCGAGGCCCCGCCGGCCGCCTGTCGGACTTCTTCTGGAAGCACCCGCATCTGCTTCTGTTGATCATGCTCGCCCCGCCGCTGCTCTGGCTCGGCGTCGTTTATCTCGGCTCGCTGTTTGCGCTTCTGCTCCAGAGCTTCTTCTCGATCGACGATTTCTCGGGCCTGATCAACTACGAGTTCACGCTCGCGACCTATCGCCAACTGCTCAGCGAAACCAATCTCGACATTATCCTGCGCACCGTGCTGATGGCGGCGACCGTCACCGTCGCTTCCGCCGTCATCGCCTTCCCGATCGCCTATTACGCCGCGCGCTACGCACAGGGGAAATGGAAGGTGCTCTTCTATCTCGGCGTGATGCTGCCGCTCTGGTCGAGCTATCTGGTCAAGATCTATGCCTGGAAGCTGATTCTGGCCAAGGAGGGCATCCTCACCTGGTTCTTCGAAAAGCTGCATCTCATGTGGCTGCTCGACGGTTGGCTGTCGCTACCCGTGGTCGGCGGCAACTCGCTCTCGGTCAGCTACACCGGCACCTTCATCGTCTTCGTCTATGTCTGGCTGCCCTTCATGATCCTGCCGATCCAGGCAGCGCTGGAGCGCGTGCCCGGCAACCTGATCGAGGCCTCCTCCGATCTCGGCGGCACGCCGGCCCAGACCTTCCGCTACGTGCTCTTTCCGCTGGCCCTTCCCGGCATCGTCGCCGGCTCGATCTTCACGTTCTCGCTGACGCTCGGCGACTACATCATCCCGCAGATCGTCGGCTCGTCGCGCCTCTTCATTGGCCAGGCCGTCTATGCCCAGCAGGGCACGGCCGGCAACATCCCGCTGGCCGCCGCATTCACGGTCGTCCCGATCGTCATCATGGGCGCGTACCTCTTCGTCGCCAAACGCATGGGAGCCTTCGATGCGCTCTGAACGAAACCGCTCACCAATGGGCCTGAAGATTGCGGCCGCCGCCGGCCTCGCCTTCCTGCACCTGCCGATCCTCCTGATCTTCCTCTACGCGTTCACGACCGAGGAAAAGAGCTACCAGTTCCCGCCGCCGGGGCTGACGACGCAGTGGTTCGCCGTTGCCTGGAACCGGCCCGACGTCTGGGCGGCGCTGACGCTTTCGGTCAAGGTCGCCTCGATCGCAACCGCGGTCGCGCTGGTGCTCGGCACGCTTTGCGCCGCAGCCGTCAGCCAGACGCGCTTCTTCGGCCGCGAGACGGTCTCGCTGCTCGTCATCCTGCCGATCGCGTTGCCCGGCATCATCACCGGCATTGCGCTGCGCTCCGCCTTCTCGATGGCCGATATTCCGTTTTCCTTCTGGACCATCGTGCTCGGCCACGCGACCTTCTGCATCGTCGTCGTCTACAACAATGCGGTCGCACGCTTCCGGCGGATTTCCGGCTCGCTGATCGAGGCCTCGATGGACCTTGGCGCCGACGGCTTCCAGACCTTCCGCTACATCATCCTGCCGAACATCGGCACGGCTCTGCTTGCCGGCGGCATGCTCGCCTTCGCGCTCTCCTTCGACGAGGTGATCGTTACCACCTTCACTGCCGGCCAGCAGTCCACGCTGCCGATCTGGATGCTCGAAGAGCTGATCCGCCCGCGCCAGCGGCCGGTGACCAATGTGGTTGCCATGGTCGTGGTGCTCGTCACTTTCCTGCCGATCCTCGGCGCCTACTACCTCACCCGCGACGGCGACCAGATCGCCGGCGCCGGCAAATAACTCGACTATCAAGGGAGAACAGACATGGACACCCAACTGCTGATCGGATCGCGCTTCGAGGCCGGCACCGAGGCCGACGAACACATCCTGAACCCGCGGACGGGCGGCAAGATCGTCGATCTGCCGGAAGCCTCGCATGCCCAGGTCGAGGCGGCCGTCGACGCTGCTGAAAGCGCCTTCACCAGCTGGTCGCAGACGACACCGGCCGAACGCTCCAACTATCTCTTGAAGATCGCCGATGCGATCGAGAAGGATGCGGACGGCTTTGCAGCCCTTGAGGCGCTCAACTGCGGCAAGCCGATCAATGCGGTCAAGAACGACGAACTGCCCGCGATCGTCGACTGCTGGCGTTTCTTTGCCGGCGCCGTACGCAACCTGCACGCCCCGACCGCAGGCGAGTACCTGCCCGGCCACACCTCGATGATCCGCCGCGATCCGATCGGTATCGTCGGCTCGATCGCGCCCTGGAACTATCCGCTGATGATGATGGCCTGGAAGCTGGCGCCGGCGATCGCCGGCGGCAACACCGTCGTCTTCAAGCCATCCGAACAGACGCCGCTGACGGCGCTGAAGCTGGCCCGCGTGCTTGCCGACATCCTGCCGGAAGGCGTGGTCAATGTTGTCAGCGGCCGCGGGGAAACCGTCGGCAATGCGCTGATCAACCATCCGAAGATCTCGATGGTCTCGATCACCGGCGATATCGCTACCGGCAAGAAAGTGCTGGCGGCGGCCGCAAAGACCGTGAAACGCACCCATCTGGAGCTCGGCGGCAAGGCCCCGGTCATCGTCTATGACGACGCCGACCTCGAAGCGGTGGTCAACGGCATCCGCACCTTCGGCTATTACAATGCCGGCCAGGACTGCACCGCCGCCTGCCGCATCTATGCCGAAGCCGGTATCTACGAGAAGCTGGTCGCCGACCTCACCTCGGCGGTCTCGACCATCCGCTACAACCTCGCCGACGACACCGAAAACGAGATCGGCCCGCTGATCTCGCGCCGCCAGCGCGATCGCGTTGCGAGCTTCGTCGAGCGCGCCGCCGACCAGAAGCACATCGAGATCACCACCGGCGGTGCCGCCGGCAGCTCGGACGGCTTCTTTTTCCAGCCGACGGTTGTGGCCGGCGCCACGCAGGAAGACGAGATCGTGCGCCGCGAAGTCTTCGGCCCCGTCGTCTCCGTTACCCGCTTCACCGGCAAGGACGATGCCGTCGCCTGGGCCAACGACAGCGACTATGGCCTCGCCTCCTCCGTCTGGACCAAGGACATTTCCCGGGCGATGAAGGCCGCCTCCCGCCTGCAATACGGCTGCACCTGGATCAACACCCACTTCATGCTGACCAACGAGATGCCGCATGGCGGCGTCAAGCAGTCGGGCTACGGCAAGGACATGTCGGTCTACGCGCTCGAGGACTACACCGCCGTTCGCCACATCATGATCAACCACGGCTGAGGCTCACCGCCCCGGGCGCGGAGAATGCATGCAAACGAAACAAACGGGAGGAGTTTGCGATGTACCGTCGTCAATTGCTTGTTGCCGCTGGAGCCCTCGGCCTCAGCGCCCTCGTGCTCACGCCGGCGGCGTTTGCCGCCGACGCGGCGTCGGATGTGGTCGCGGCCTATGTCGCGGCCTGGAATGCCCATGACTCGAGCAAGGCCGCATCCTACTTCGCCGATGACGTCACCTATTACGACGCGTCGGTCGGCAAGCCGGTCACCGGCAAGGATGCCGCCAAGACCGGCGTCATCGACAATTTCCTGAACGCGGTGCCTGATGCCGTCTGGACCATGAAGGGTGATCCGATCGCTAGCGGCGACAAGGTCTCCTTCGAATGGGAGTTCTCCGGCACCAATTCGGGCGCCTGGGCCGACGGCACGGCCGCGACCAACAAGAGCTTCAAGTTCACCGGCGCCTCGGTCTTCACCGTCAAGGATGGCAAGATCGCCGCCCAGAACGACTATTACGACGCGCTCGGCTTTTACAAGCAGCTCGGTCTGATGCAGTAGACGAGCCGAGCGGAGGTTTCGCCGCTTCGATGGCCGCAGGCTTCGGCTTCCGGCCATCGTCTCTTGGCTTCAAATCATGAATACAAAACTCATAAATGACTTGCACCGGAAAAAATCTTGAGTAACACGATCACCTTATGAGTTTCTGACCACGCTCAGAAGGTATCGCATGCTTGCAGGACGGCGTTCTTCCAAGGCTCCATTTCCGATCGGGCTTACCCGCGCGCGGGTGACGTCTTGACGGCGGCCGTGTCCGAACCGGTCGTCGCGACAGGCGGCCCCAAAGCGCTGTCGGCCGCCTTTGCCGGCACCCATGCCTGGTGCAATGAGAAGATGGTGCTCTCGGACGAGCTTTCCGACGGCATGGCGCTGCCGGACTTCTTTGCCTCCGGCGCCTTCGACCGCGCGCTCGATATCTACACGGAGAAATCCGGCGCCAGCGACCGCCGTGCCGTCGCCTCCATGTGGTCGCTCTACTATTTTTCGAGCCTCACCATTCCCTATCTCGTCGCGCGCGTGCTTGACCATCAGGTACTGCCCGTCGCCTTCGATCAGATGAAGGTGGCGCTCGCCGAGGATGGCCTGCCGCGAACCTTCGGTGTCGCCACACCGGGCGACTGGCAGAAAGCGGACGATAGCGACGTTTTCGCCACGCTTGCCCCCCTGATGCAGGGGCATCTGCGTGAGGCCGTCAGCTATCTCAAGTCCGTCGGCGGCATCGCCCCGAAGCTCGCCTGGAACAATGCGCTCGTCTATATCGACTATGCGCTACGCGCCTCCGGCATCGAGCCGCTGAACGCGCAGGCCGACGCGCTGATCGGCAGCAAGTCCCTGCCGGACGGCACACCCAATCCCTTCTTCGATTGCCTGCGGCACGAGGAGGAAGATGGCGCCCGTGTCTGCCGGCGCAAGATCTGCTGCCTGCGCTATCTGCTGCCCGGCGTCCCGAGCTGCGGCAGCCTCTGCGCCCTCCCAAGCCAAAGGAACCAATAGGTTTTGTCTTCCCGCTTCCTCTTCCCGGCCGCCCTGCGGCTAACGCTCGTTTTCATCACCGCCCTGCTCTTTGCTGTCTCCGCCCGCGCCGAAAGCAACTGGCCGATGACCATCACCGATGCGGTCGGCCGCGAGGTGACGATACCGGCAAAGCCGAAGGCGATCCTGCTTGGAAGCGGCTTCAATCTCGTCGCCCTGTCGCTCATCCATCCCGATCCCGTCAGCCTGCTTGCGGCCTGGTCCGGCGACATGAAGACCGACAACCCCGAGATCTACGAGAGCTTCCGGCGTAAGTTTCCTGATATCGCCGACGTGCCGCAGATCGACGATGGCACCGGCCCGGGCCTCTCCTTCGAGACGCTGCTGACGGTGAAGGCCGATCTCGCGCTGCTCAATAACTGGCAGTCCGACACCGAGTCCGGCAGGCGCGCCATCGAGTATCTGACCGGCATCGGCGTGCCCGTGGTGGTGGTCGATTTCAACAACGACGCGCTGACCGGCACGCCGCGCATGATGCGTCTGCTCGGCCGCATCCTCGAACGGGACGAACAGGCAGAAGCTTTCGCCCGGTTCTACGAGGACAAGCTCAAGCTGATCCGCGACCGCATCGCCGCCAAGCCGGAACCGCGCCCGCTGGTGCTGATGGACGCCTTCCCCCAACCCGACCGCTGTTGCTGGGCCTATGGCACCGGCGGTCTCGGAGAATTCCTGACGGTGGCCGGCGGCCGCAACTTTGCCGAAGGCGTTCTGCCGCGGCCGGGCGGCACCGTCAACGCCGAGGCGATCATGGCCGCCAATCCGGAAATCTATATCGCCACCTCCTCGCCCGGCGGCAAATACGGCACGCTCTCGATCGGCCCCGGCGTCAGCGAAGACGAAGCGCGCGAGACGCTGTCCCGCACCATCGAGGCGCCGGCGCTGAAGACCATCCGCGCCGTCGAGGAAAAGCGTGTGCACGGTCTCTGGAACTTCTTCAATGCGATCCCGCTCAACATCGTCGCCGCCGAAGCCTTCGCCACCTGGATCCGGCCGGATCTGTTCGGCGATCTCGATCCGCAGAAGAGCCTTGCCGAGATCAACGCCCGCTTCGCCGCGGTGCCCTTCGAGGGCACCTACTGGGTGGACCTGACACCCGCCAGATAGGGAGACGTCCTGCACACGCGAGCGCGGACCCACACGGTATCGTCACGCGTGTTCACCAATTCGTCAGGGTGCTTCCTTTCGTCCGACGCCCCGGCGTGTTGCCAGTCGGCGCCCACCCTATATAAAGGCCAGGTGGTGTAGCGCGCCGTTCCAAAAGGCGAGCGTCGCTGTAACGCGTTGATCGGCTGCACGATTTCTCTGTTGCGTCGATTCCGGACCAAGGAATGATGCGGGGTTGAGGAGGATCTTGATGCTATGGTTGATCGCGTTACCGCTGGGTCTTGTCGTCGTGTATCTGGCAGCGCGCTTCAGCCGCTTTCGTCATTGGGCCGAACCGATCCTCTCCGTCGCCGTGGCGCTCGGCCTGCTCGTCGCCTTCATCATCTGGTTTGCCGACCGCGACGGTCGCACGCCGGCCGCGCCGCCGCCCGTTGAGACGACCCAACCGGCCGGCCTCGCGGCCGCCGACGTTGCCCTCGAAGGCCTGACCTTCGAACAGAGCCAGCCGGAGAGAAGCTTCCGGCTGCGCGGCACGGTGACGAACAAAGGGCCGCAACTGCTCGAATATTTCCGCCTCGCGGTAACGCTCGAAAACTGCCCTGACGGCAATTGCGAGACGATCGGCAACGACACCGCACTCATCCTCGCCCGCGTGCCGGCGGGCCAGAGCCGTTCGTTCGAAACCTTCCTCACCTTCCCCAACCGCGAGGGCGAAAGCCTGACGGCGCCGAAATGGACGACCGAGATCCAGGAAGTCCGCGGCGCCAACCGGTAGTCGGCGGCGCCGGAGCGGAAGCACCTGAACGGTAGCCCCGTCTGCCCGCGCCCGACCGTCAAGCCGCTGCCGGTCGCTGCAACGCCTCGACGAGCTTCGCCGTCGACAACACCTCGGCAAATTCCGCGCGCAAGGTCGCCACGTGGGCGCGGTGGATTTCGCGCGCCGAGATCACTCCGCCTTCGCCGTCCGGCTGGTCGAAACAATCGCAGGCATCCTCGACGAGGATCATGCGGTAGCCGAGATTGGCGCCGACGCGCACCGAGGTCGAGACGCACATGTCGGTAGAAATGCCGAAGGCGACGACCGTCTCGACGCCGAGACGACGCAGGCGCAAGTCGAGGTCGGTACCGATAAAGGCGGCGTTGACGCCCTTGGTGACGAGTGCCTCGTCTCCCATCGGTCCGAAGCCCGGCCGGAAGCCGTTGCCGGGCGCGCCGAGGGAAAGCGTCGAGCCGGGCATGACGCTGTCGTGGCGCACGTGAATGACTGGTCGGCCGCTTGCCCGCCAGGCGGCAAGAAGCGCAAGGCCGTTGCTGTCGACCGCCTCATTCCAGCGACGCGGCCAGGGGGCGCTGTCAAAGGCCTGCTGCATGTCGATCGGCAGCAGCACGGCGTTGTCGGGGACACTCATTTTGGGCATGGCAAGGCTCCTTGGTTGTAGGGAGACGCTATCTTGCCTATCGTCCGATTTCACTGGACATGATGACGCCTGACCGGACATATGTCCGGAAATGGCGACAAGGAGGCGACGTTTTGACGGAAATCGATGAAAAGGATCGCCTGCTTTTGGCAGCGCTCAGGCGGGATTCGCGCCAGAGCCTGGTGGCACTGGCCCGCCACAGCGGTCTTTCGCGCAGCGCGGCCCATGACCGGCTGCGACGGCTGGAATCGAAGGGCGTGATTGCCGGCTACACCATCCGCCTCGGCATCGAAGACCAGAGCCCGACCGTCAAATCGCTGATCGCGATCACCTTCCAGCCCGGCAAGAACTGCGACCATATCGTGCCGCATCTCTCGGCCATGCCGCCGATCGTCACCTGCTGGTCGCTCGCCGGCGCCACCGACCTGATGGTGCTGGTCGAGTGCGCCTCCAACGGCGATCTCGACACCATCCGCCGCCAGATATCGATCATCCCGGGCGTCGCGACGGTGCAGACGCATGTGGCGCTGAGGACGCATTTCAACCGGCGGGACTAGGCAAACGAAATGCGTCGCCGGCACGCTTGCACCGGCGACGCGATTTGCCTGCAGCTTGCCGCTCAGGCCGGCCGGCTGATCTCGTCGAGATACCAGTTGATGTAGCGCAGCTCGTTCTGCTCCATCGGCGCGATTGGGCCTGGCACAAAGTAGTGCGAACGCACGCCGCGCGACGTGTGCTCGATGATCGCCTTGTCCTCGTCGGTCGTCACCTTCCAGAGCCAGGTGAGCTTTTCCAGATCGTAGTCGCGCCCCTCCTCGGCCTTGCCGTCGACGAGCCAGATCAGCTCCATCTCCGAGGTTTCGGCCGTCTTTGGGATGAAGCGGTAGATCATGCCGTGGTCCGGATAGCAGACGAGGAAGGTGGTGCCACCCAGATGGATCGAGGTGACGCCGCCGTCGAAATCGGTGAAGCGGCCCATCAGCGTGCTCAGCGCCTGTCCGTCCTTGCTGCCGGTCTGGACGCCATCATAGAGCGCGTAGCGGAAGGCATGGATGGTCTCCTTGCCGCCGGTGGAATTCTGCCAGTGATTGCCGGAGGCGACCTCGATCCCGAGCGCGCAGGTACGCGCCTCCATCCTGGCGTTCAGTTCCTCGATCAGGTGCAGCGGCTGTTCCAGCGCATGGGTTTCGGAATACTCCGGATGCGCCGGCCCGCAATGGTAGCACTCGACATAGTTTTCGACCGCAAGCTTCCAGTTTGCGTCGATCGCATAGCTCTGACGATGGGCGATCTTCGCCGATCCCCAGCCATACTGGCCGCAGGTCGCATGCAACAGGCGCTCGACTTCGGAGAAATCAAGCGGCTCGGCGGCAAAGGAGATGAAGATCAGTCCTTCGACGACACGCACGTTGAGCTTCTTCAGGCCGTGGTCCTCACGTTTGAAGTCCTTGGGCATCAGCCGCGCCGCCTTCAGCGCGCCATCATTGCCATAGGTCCAGGCATGGTAGGGACAGACGAAGGCACGGGCATTGCCCTTGTCCTTGGTGCAGACCTCGGCCCCGCGATGACGGCAGACATTGAGCATCGCATGGATCTCGCCGCTTGCCGTACGGGTGACGATCACCTGCTCGGAGGCCATGCGGAAGACCTCGAAATCATTGGCGTTGGGGATCGCGCTTTCATGGGCGACGCAATGCCAGTGACGCCGAAAAACCCGCTCGAGGTCCCGTTCATAGATCTCCGGGTCGAGGTAGAAGGCGCGGGCAAGCCCATGGCCCGGACGATGGCCGGCGACCAGCTGATCGATGCGGTCGCCCGCAACTGTCGTATCCTTAAGCTCCGATGCGAGCATGGACTGAACTCCAGAAAGAAGACCGGAAACCCGCGATCCGGCACGCGTATGCTCTCTATGCCGCCCATCAGCCGCGGTTAGGGGCTGTCTCAAGCGCCAGGCACGCCACCCAAACGCCTGCCTACATCCGCACCCGCTCCGCCCGCGGGTCGTACATCGGCTTCAACGACACCTCCGCCTTCACCCGCGTTCCGGCGATCTCGATCTCGAAGCTTGATCCGAGCACCTCCTCTGCGCTCTCGCCTTCCGAGGGCACGTAGCCAAGCCCGATGGCACCGCCGAGGTGGTGGCCGTAATTGCCTGACGTGATCGTGCCGACGATCTTGCCGTCGCGAACGATCGCCTCGTTGTGGAAGAGCAGCGGCTCTGGATCTGCGAGCCGGAACTGCACCAGCCGGCGCGAAAGCCCGCGATTGTGCTTGGCAAGCACCGCCTCGCGGCCGATGAAATCGCCCTTGTCGGCCTTGACCGCAAAGCCGAGCCCGGCTTCGAGCACATGATCTTCGTCGGTGATGTCGTGGCCGAAATGGCGGAAGGCCTTTTCGATGCGGCAGCTATCCAGTGTGTGGATGCCGCAGAGCTTGAGGCCCAGGTCCTGCCCCGCCGCCTCCAGCGCCTCGAACACATGCGCCGTCTGGTCGGTCGAGACATAGAGCTCCCAGCCGAGCTCGCCGACATAGGTGACGCGGTGGGCGCGGGCGAGGCCCATGCCGACCTCGATCTCGCGCGCCGTGCCGAACGGATGCCCCGCGTTGGAAAAATCGTTCGGGCTCACCTTCTGCATGAGCTCACGCGCCTTCGGCCCCATGACGCAGAGCACGCTTTCGCCAGCGCCGACATCGGTGATCACCACGAACTCGTCCGTCAGATGCTTGCGCAGCCAGGCGAGGTCGCGCTGGAGCGTGGCGCCGGGCACGACCAGCAGGAAGGCGGTTTCCGACAGCCGCGTCACCGTCAGGTCGCTCTCGATGCCGCCGCGGGCGTTGAGCATCTGGGTATAGACGATCCGGCCGGGCTCGACGTTCATCTCGTTGGCGCAGAGCCGCTGCAGGAAGGAAAGCGCATCGCGCCCTTCGACCCGGATCTTGCCGAAGGAGGTCATGTCGAACAGGCCGACGCCGTTTCGCACCGCAAGATGCTCGTCCCTCTGGTTCTCGAACCAGTTCTGCCGCTTCCATGAATAGCGGTACTCGCGCTCCTGGCCTTCCTTCGCAAACCAGTTGGCGCGTTCCCATCCGGCGACTTCACCGAAGACAGCGCCGCGAGCTTTCAGATGCTCGTGCAGCGGCGAACGGCGCACCCCGCGCGCGGTCGCCATCTGGCGATAGGGGAAATGGTCGGCGTAGAGCAGGCCGAGCGTTTCCGAGACGCGGTCTTTCAAATACGCGCGGTTCTTCTGGAACGGCTGCGCCCGGCGGATATCCACCTCCCAGAGATCGAAGGGCGGCTCGCCGTCATTCATCCATTGGGCGAGCGCCATGCCGGCGCCGCCCGAGGAAACGATGCCGATCGAATTGTAGCCGGCCGCGACCCAGTATCCCTTCACCTCAGGCGCTTCGCCGAGATAGTAGCGGTCGTCGGGCGTAAAGCTTTCCGGGCCGTTGAAGAAGGTATGGATCCCAGCCGTTTCCAGCATCGGCATGCGGTTGACCGCCATTTCGAGGATCGGCGCGAAGTGGTCGAAATCGTCCGGCAACTGGTCGAAGCAGAAATCCTCGCGGATGCCGTCCATTCCCCAGGGCTTGGCCTTGAGCTCGAAGGCCCCGATCAGCATCTTGCCGGCATCTTCCTTGTAGTAGGTGCACTCGTCCGGCACGCGCAGAACCGGCAGGCGCTTCAGCTCCGGAATCGCCTCGGTGACGATGTAGAAATGCTCGCAGGCGTGCAGCGGCACCGTGACGCCCGATTGCCGCGCAAACTCCCTGCCCCACATACCAGCGCAGTTGACGACATGATCGGTCTCGATCGTGTAGCTCTCGCCGTTCTGCTCGCAGGTGACGCCGGTGACCCGGCCGTCCTTCTTCAGGACAGAGGTCACCTTGACACCCTCGATGATCGTCGCGCCGTTCTGGCGGGCACCCTTGGCGAGCGCCATGGCGATATTGGCCGGGTCGCACTGGCCATCGAGCGGCAGATGCACCGCCGCCTTCACATCCGAGGTGTTGAGGTGCGGATACATCGCCTTCACTTCGTCAGGCGTGATCTCGCGCACGTCGACATTGAAGGCACGCGCCAGCGACGCCTGGCGATAGATCTCCTCCTTGCGCTCCTCCGTCAGTGCCACGGTGATCGAGCCGTTCTGGCGCATGCCGGTGGAAATGCCGGTTTCGGCCTCGAGCTTGACGTAGAGGTCGGCCGAGTATTTCGCGAGCCGCGTCATGTTCTGCGAGGCGCGAAGCTGACCGATCAGGCCGGCCGCATGCCAGGTGGTACCGGAGGTCAGCTGCTTGCGCTCAAGCAGAACCACATCGGTCCAGCCGAGCTTGGCGAGGTGATAGGCGACGGAACAGCCGGAGACGCCGCCACCGATGATGACTGCGCGGGCTTTCGAGGGAATGGGCTTGCTCATGCGCGCAGTCTTTCATTGGAGGGATCCCAGAGCGGTTGGTCCGCCTCGACCGTCGCCTTGAAGCGATCGCCGAAGATCTCGACCTCGATTTCCTTGCCGGGCACGGCAAGGTCGGCGCGCAGCATGCCGAGCGCGATCGACTTGCCGACGCGGTAGCCCCAGTTGCCCGAGGTCGTCTCGCCGACAACCTGGCCGTCGGACCAGAGCGTCGACATATAGGGCGCGTCGCAGCCGTCGGCGGCGACCGTCAGCGTGACGAAGCGCTTGCTGACGCCCTGCTGCTTTTCACGCTCCAGCGCCGCCTTGCCCTTGAAGCCGGGCTTGCCCCAGTCGACGAAGCGCTCCAGCCCACCCTGCAGGATGGTGTAGTCGGTCGACAGATCGCCCTTCCAGGCGCGATAGCCCTTCTCGATGCGCAGACTGTCGAGCGCTTCCATGCCGAAGGGTTTGAGGCCATGCTTCTGACCGGCCGCCCAGACGGCGTCGAAGATGGCGGCCGTATCCTCCACCTTGGTATGGATCTCCCAACCGAGTTCACCGGCGAAGGAGACGCGCACGAGCTGGCAATAGCGCCCGGCGATCTGCGCCGTCTGGTGCGTGAGCCAGCCCTTGGCGAGATCCGCTTCGCTGACCTCGGCGAGGATCGCGCGCGACTTCGGCCCGGTCAGGATCTGGCAGGAGAAGGACTTGGTGACGTCGTCGATGGTGAAGGCGGCGTCGGCCGGCCGGTGCTTCATCAGCCATTCGAAATCGTGCCACTGCGCGGTTGCGGCGGTGATGAGGAAGAAGAAGTCTTCGTCGAGCATCATCACCGACATCTCGGTTACGATCCGGCCCTTGTCGTCGGCGAAATAGGCAAGACCGATGCGCCCAGGCTTCGGCACGCGGCCGGTGATGAGGCCGGAGAGCCATGCGGTCGCGCCGTCGCCCTTCACCCGAAAGCGCGAGAAGCCCGGCAGGTCGAGAATGCCGGCGGCATCGCGCACGGCCAGGCACTCTTCTTCGATGCGCTTGGCCCAAGGCCCTTCGCGGCCCCAGGTCTGCGTCGCCTCTTCCGAGGTGTCGTCGCCTGGTTTGGCGTACCACATCGCACGCTCCCAGCCGTTATAGGGCTTGAACTGGGCGCCGAGTGCGGCGATGCGATCGTGGATCGGCGATAACTTCTTGCCGCGCCCGGCTGGCCAGTAATGCTTCGGAAAGTGCATCGCGTATTCGTGGCCGTAGATCTCCATGCCCTTGGCGATGCAATAATCCTGGTCGGTGTAGTCGGTGTAGCGGCGCGGATCGCAGGACCACATGTCCCACTCGGTCTGGCCCTCGGTGATCCATTCGGCGAGCACCTTGCCGGCGCCACCCGCCTGGCAGATACCGAAAGTGAAGACGCAGGCTTCGAAGGCGTTCGGCACGCCCGGCATCGGGCCGATCAGCGGATTACCGTCGGGTGCATAGGGGATCGGACCGTTGATGATGCGCGAAAGGCCGGCCGTGCCGAGGATCGGCACGCGCTCCACGGCGTCGTTCAGGTACCATTCCAGCCGGTCGAGATCGTCGGGGAAGAGCTGGAACGAAAAGTCTTCCGGCATCGGGTCGTCGGGCGTTACCCAATGGGCGCGACAGTTGCGCTCGTAGGGCCCGAGGTTCATGCCGTTCTTCTCCTGGCGGAGATAGTAGGAGCTGTCGACGTCACGAAGCAGCGGCAGCTTGTGGCCCGCCTCCTTCGACCAGGCGGCGAGTTCCGGGATTTCGTCGAACAGGATGTACTGATGGCTCATCACCATCATTGGCACGTCGCGGCCGAACATCTTGCCGACTTCGCGGGCATAATAGCCGGCGGCGTTGACGACGTATTCGCAGCGGATCTCGCCCTGCGGCGTCGAAATCACCCATTCGTCATTCTCGCGGCGTGCCGCCGTGACGGGACAGAAGCGGATGATCTTGGCGCCCATGTCGCGCGCGCCCTTGGCGAGCGCCTGGGTCAGCTGCGCCGGGTCGATGTCGCCGTCATAGGGATCATAGAGCGCGCCGGTCAGCTCGTGGGTTTCGAGGAAGGGATAGCGGGCGCGCATCTCGTCGGGCGACAGGATATCGAGATCCATGCCCTGGTAGCGCCCCATGCCGACGACGCGTTTGAACTCCTGCAGCCGCTCCTTGGAGTGGCCGAGCCGGATCGAGCCGGTGACGTGATAGTTCATCGGATAGTCGACGAGCGCCCCGAGGTCACGATAGAGCGACGCCGAATAGCGCTGCATGTTCATGATCGACCAGGAGGACGAGAAAGTCGGCACGTTGCCGGCGGCATGCCAAGTGGAGCCCGCCGTCAGCTCGTTCTTTTCCAGAAGCACGCAGTCGGTCCAGCCGGCCTTGGCAAGGTGGTAAAGCGAGGAAGCCCCAATCGCTCCCCCACCGATGATCACGACGCGTGCGTGCGACGGCAAATTCGACATTAACTGTTCCCTCGTTTTGGCGAATTCTTGCCGGTGAAGCCGGGCGCCATCAAGCAACGGAAACAGGCTTTATTGATCGATGTTTTCGATTAGATTGGAGCGATTGCAGCGGGAGAGAACGGCATGCAGGTGGAGCTGATCGAAACCTTCCTGGACCTGATGGAGAGCCGCTCCTTCAACCGCACCGCCGAGCGCCTGAATCTTACCCAGTCAACCGTCTCACATCGGGTGAAGGCACTGGAAGCGCAGTTCAACCGCAAGCTCTTTACCCGCAACAAGGGCGGCACTGTGCCGACGGCCGCCGGCCTGCGCTTTCTAGATTACGCAAAAGCCCTGCAAAACCAATGGCATGAGGCCACACGTGCGGTCACCAATGCCGGCGCGCTGGAGCGCTCCATGCGGCTTGGTGTCCAGCATGATCTGGCGGAAGCCTTTGCCGGGGAATGGATGGCAACGATCCGCCGGGAGCTGCCCGGCATCGAGATCTATATGGAGGCGGACTACTCCAACCAGATGAACCGCGATCTCGGCGCTGGCGACCTGGATCTGGCGATCCTCTACACGCCCCACTACCTGCCCGATCTCTATTACGAAAGGATCGGCGATCTGCATTACGTGATGGTGAGCACGGAGGCGCAGATGCTCGCCGAGATCCGCTCCGAGAGCTACATCCGCTCAAGCTATTCGCCAGGCTTCGATCGCGCCCACCGGCTGGCGCTGCCGCATCTCTCCGCAGCGCTGCTTGCCGCCGGCCAGAACATGGCGATCACCCGGCTGCTTCGCACACTCGGCGGATCGGCCTACGTGACGGCAGCGACGACCGAGCGGCTGGCGGACGATGGATTTGCCGCGCGCGTCCACGACGCGCCCGTCATCCCACAGACGGTCTATGCCGCCACCAGCCTGCGCACCCGCCACGCCCACCAGCACCGCAAGATCATCGCCGCCATGGCCGATCTGCTTGCGACGCTGCCGGTGCCGAATTCGGAAGCGGGCTAGGCCATGCGCCGTTGGATCAGCCGCTGCAGAAACATCAGGATCGAAACGATCGCGAGATAGTAGACCAGCGCTGCCGAATACCACTCGACGAAGCGGAAGCTGGAGGCGATCGCGTCGTTGACGACCGCCATGATCTCGCGCATCGAGATTACATAGGCAAGCGAGGTCAGCTTGATCAGGTTGATGAATTCGTTGACCAGCACCGGCATGACGATGCGCAGCGCCTGCGGCAGAACCACCAGAAAGAAGGTCTGCCAGCGATTGAGCCCGAGCGCGCGGGCGGCATCCGTCTGCCCCTGGCCGATCGCCGCAAGCGCCCCGCGCATCGCCTCCGCCATATAGGCTGCCGTGACCAGCGTAAACGCGATGAAGGCGGCGACGAAGGGCGTGTACCAGGGCGCCCGCGTCAGCCCCGGAAAAAGCTGCGGTGCGCCGTTCCAGACGATCAGGAGCACGAGGATCAGCGGCGCCGAGCGAAACAACCAGACATAGACCTGCGCCGCTGTGCGCCTGACCGCCGCCATCGAATTGAGCGCGACGGCCAGCGGCAGGCAGAGCAGGAACGACGCCGCCTGCACCAGGATCGACAGCAGGATGGCGATGCCCGCCCCCTGCAACATGACGGGCATGGTCAGGGCATCGAAAAACAGTTTCGTATCGAAGTTCATGCCCCGCCTCCTTTCGCTCAGGAGTCGTAGTCGACGTCGAACAGAGCCGGATCGAGCCCGTACTTCCTGGCGAGATTGCCGAAGAAGCCCTTCTCCTTGAGCGCCTTCAGCCCTGCCTTCACCGCGGCTGCATCGCCACCGTCACGGCGGCTGTAGATGCCGTATTTGAAATCCGAGGCCCAGATATAGGGGAGCGTGAGCGCGCCGTCGGAGCGCGACGCGCGATAGGCGCCCTCCGCCTCTTCCGTCACGGTCGCATCGACGCGGCCGACGAGCACCTGCTGGTAGGCGGCCTGCTGGGTCGGGTATTCCTGCACATCGACCGGCGGCAGGCCCTTGGCCGCGAGCGCCTCGTTTAAGGGCCCGATCCGCTCTTCCTTGTAGTAGGCGCCGGCTTCGAGCGCGATGACCTTGCCGCTGAGATCCTCCGGCGCCTTGATCGTATCGCTGCCCGCTTTGGTGACCATGGCGGTCGCCGATTTCATGTAGGGCACGCCGTCATAGGTCTCGCGCCGCTTGGCGTTGATGTAGATGCCGCTGACGATGACGTCGCAGCGCCCTGCCCCGAGCGTCGGCAAGAGGCCGGCGAATTCGGTGACGGTGTAGTTCACCTTCGCATTCCATTGCACGGCCAACGCTTCGGCGATCTCGATGTCGATGCCGGTCGGCTTCGCATCCGCCGGATGTTCCTTGAAGGAAAGCGGCGGAAAGGCCGCGGTGGTGCAGACGCCAACCTCTCCATCGGCGGCGAAAGCCGGCGGCTCGGCCTGTGCGGCGCCGGCCGTAAGCACGGCGGCTGCAAGAAGGGTTGCGCAGGATGCCAGTCTGATCATCTTCATTCCCCTCATTGTGCTGGTGAAACGCGGCCGACGATGTCGCCATAGGTCTGGCTGTCGAAGGCAGGAAGGATGAGCGGATCCACAAAGCCGTCGCGCCGCGCCGTCAGCACGTATTGCATCATCGACGCGTTGTCCGGCATCTCGAAAACCTGGACGAAGTCATAGGTCCCGAGCGTGGCATAGAAGGCGACCGAGCGGCCGCCGAGCGCTGCGACCCGATCCTCGCTCACCTTGCGCCGGCTGCCACTATCGGCAAGCTCGGCCAGTCCCTTCGAGGTCAGTCGCATCAGCGAGATGTATCGTTGCATGGGGCATCATTCCGTTGAACGGTTGGCAAAAGGCTTTGGAAATGTGAGGACCGCGCCTGGAGCAATTCCAGGAGAAGCGTGAAGCGGCTTTTCGTCCGGAATTGCGCGGTGCCAGAGCGCTAGCGGGCGGCGGCCTTGGCCAGTCCGGCAATTACGGCATCACTGGTCGAGACCGTGCCGAAGATGCCGTTCTCGATCGAGATCATGTTGATCGCCGCCTCATGCGCCCACTGCTCGCCGCTGGCGCAGCAGTCCGAAATCGTCAGGCACTGGAAATTGCGGTCGCAGGCTTCGCGCAGCGTCGTATGCACGCAAACGTCCGTGGTGCAGCCGGTAAAGAGCATGTGGGTGATGCCCTGGGATCTCAAGACATGCTCGAGATCCGTATAGGTGAAGGAGCTGTTGCAGGTCTTGTCGATGATGACGTCGGTCTCGGCGACATCGAGTTCCGGGAGCAACTGGAAGCCGGGGCTGGAACGCAAAAGCACCTGCGTGTTCTCAAGTCCCGAGCGCTTGCGCCGCCATTTCTCGTAAGGCGTCATGTCGGCGAGATCGGCGCGGTAGCCCTGGCGCGTGTGGATGATCAGGCAGCCGGCTTGCCGTGCCGCCGCAATCACCCGGTTGACCGCGGGCACGATCGCGGCCAGCGGCGCCGGATCGTAGCCCATCGAGGCGAAGTAACCGTTGGGCGAGCAGAAGTCGATCTGCAGATCGATCACCATCAGCGCCGTCTGCGCCGGAACCAGCTTTCCATCATAAGGAAAATCAAACGGTTGTGCCTCGATCATCGTAGTCCTCCCTCTCTCCGGTTCGATTCATAGGAGCAAAAATCGATTGGGAATAGCGATTTTTTATGCTTGATATTGTGCAGTCTGGCTAAACGATTTCACGCCGTGAGGGGCGCGATCAGAGCGGGAGGGCTCACGTGAAGGCGTTGCATTTCCTGCCCTATATCCGGGCGTTCGAGGCGGTCGCACGCATCGGTTCCGTGCGCCAGGCGGCGGATGAGCTGGGCTTGAGTCCCGGCGCCGTGTCGCTGCAGCTGCGCCGGCTCTCGGAGACGACCGGCCTGACGCTGCTTGAAAAATCCGGCCGCAACATCAAGCTTACGGCCGCCGGCCGCGAGTTCGCGCAGACGGTTTCCCACGCGATCGGCAACCTTGCCGCCGCCGTCGAGGACGGCACCGACCGACGGCTCGAAAGCCACCAGCGCAAGCTGACGGTCGGCCTGCCCCCGGCGCTCGCGATTGCCTGGATGGCCGGCCTCCTCGTACAGTTCGCGGGTGCGCGCGGCGTCACCGATCTTTCGATGCGCAATTGCATCCGCGCCAGCGACGTCGTCTGGGACGATGTCGATCTCGCCGTCGTCTACGACAATCCGCCCTTCGACGGCCTGTGGTGGCAGGCAGTCAGCGACGTGAAGCTCAGGACGGTCTGCTCGCCGCTCCTCTTCCCCCGGCTCGAAGGCCCGCTGCGCGAGCGGAAGCTGCGCGACGTCACGCTGCTGCATGAGGATGACGGCCGGGAATGGACGCGCTGGTCGGCCGCATCGCGCATCTCGCTCGAAGGCAGCCGGAGCGTGCGGGTGCAATCGGTCGCGATCGCCGTCGCCTCGGCGCTACAGGGCCAGGGCATCGCGCTCGTCTCCGACGTGCTGACACGCTCCTACCTCTACGAAGGACGCCTGATCCAGCCCTTCCCGACGGCGATACCGGCCTCGGCCGGCTACTATCTGCTCTGCCCGACGGAAAAGGCGGAGGAGCCGCTGATCCAGGCCTTCGCCAACCAGATCGCCGCGCACCTGCGTGGCGAGCGGTCCGGCGACAAGCAGGCTCAGTAGCGGCCCTTGAGCAGCGCCTTCAGCCGCTCGGCGTCCGCCTCGCTGACATCAGCCGGTGCCATCACCTGCATCCACGCGTCGATATAGTGCTCCGGCGCATAGACATGCCCGTAGCCGATCGGCGAGGTCGTTGCGAGCGCCATGTCGGCAAGCAACTGGAACATGGTGACGACGGGGAACCATCTGAGCGCAGGAGAGACGTCGGCACCGCGCGGCGCCTTCATCCAGTCGGGCTCGCGGTAGAAGGAGTATGGATCGAAGAAGGTGATCGGGTCACTGGCATATTGCAGATAGACGATGCGGACATTGCCCCAGGTCGCGCCCGGGATGTTCAGCGCATTCTCCTGATTGGTGAAACGGATCACCGAGCCGTCGCGATAAAGCGGCCGCCATTCCGGCGAGCCCGGATTGCGGTTTCGGGTGATCTGCAGCCAGGTCTTGGTCGGGAACGGCGAGCCGACCCAGAGCGCGCCCTGGAACGGATCGCTGATGATATCGAAGGGATCGACCGAGCCTTGCGAGTTCATCGAGCCGAGGCTGAGGCCATAGAGATAGAGCTTCGGCCTTCTGTCCTTCGGCAACGTCGTCCAGTAGCCATAGACCGCATCGAAGAGCGCATCGGCCGTCTCCGCGCCATATTCCGGCTCGACCAGCAGCGACAGCCAGCTCGTGAGATAGGAATACTGCACCGCGACGCTGGCGACGTCGCCCTTCAACAGATATTCGAGCGAATCGAGGCCCGGCGGATCGATCCAGCCGGTGCCGGTCGGCACCACGATCAGAAGGTTCGATCGCTCGAAACCACCGACGCGCTTCAATTCCTCCAGCGCGAGCTTCGCCCGCTCCTTGGCGGTCTCGGCCGAGTTGAGACCGGCGTAGACGCGCAATGGCTCTTGTGCCTCTCCGCCGAAGAAGCCGCCGATGTCCTTCGCCGTCGGACCGGAAGCGATGAACTGGCGGCCCTGGCGGCCGAGTTCGTCCCACGTCATCAGCGACGCGTCGCTGCCGGTCTTCAACGGATCGGTCGGCGGCGCGACATCCGGATCGATCAGCGCGTCCAACCGCTGGAACGAGCTGTCGGCCGCATGCAGCGCGAAGCGGAAGATGACGCCGTCAACGGCGGACCAGAACAGCGCAACGGCGGCAACGACGGCTGCGACCTTTGCCAGCGGCCGGGTCAACACATGCTCGAAGCGGCGGGTCAGAAACCGGAAGGTCAAGCGGAACAGGCGCGCGATGAGCACGATGGCGACAAACACGAGGGCCGCGATCAGCCCGAGCTTGAACGGCTCAGCACTTTCGACCGGGTCGAGCCCCATGATCTGCCGCACCGTGTTCTGCCAGTAGGCGGTGCGCCAGAGGAAGGCGAGCGCAACCGCGGTGCAGCCGAGCGCCGCTAGCACCTTCACCGTAAGGCCGGTGCGGCCGCGGATCTCCGGCAGGTCGAGCAAGGACCACAGCCAGCGCAACAGTACGCCGATCGCATAGCCGGCGGAAAGCGACAGGCCCGAAATCACCGCCTGCACCACATAGGGCCGCGGGATGAGGCTCGGCGTCAGCGACATGGCAAAGAAGAAGACGCCGACGATGAGCCCCGTGGTCGAGAACGATGCCAGCAGCGTCGAGAGAAAACGCGGCATCGGCAACCTCGACAGCGGCGTCTGTTGAAGATGGTCCATGGCGTCGGGTCCCCACTGATGCTGGCACGGTCACCGGAACGACTGCGGGCTGTTCCGGCGCCGGCAATGTCGCTTCCCCGGCGTGTCCAGTCAATCGCTTACAACCGCAAGAGACCCTGACGCGAACCGGTCGACGGCACTTCGGCCCCTAAACCCGGGTGACCTCGACCGGTGTCTTCATGATGATTTCACGGTGCGGGAACGGGATCGAGATACCCGCCGCCTTGAACGCATCCCAGAGCGCCATCAGCACCTGCCCGCGAATGTTGGTGAGCCCGTTGCTCGGATCGGAGATCCAGAACCTCAGCTTGAAATCGAGCGACGAGGCGCCGAAACCCGTCATCCAGCACACCGGCTGCGCGTAGCTGCTCGCCACCCGCGGCAGCGATGCGGCAGTCTCGATGGCGATGCGCGCCACCTCGTGCGGGTCGCTGTCATAGGAGGTGCCGAAATCGACCTCGATGCGGACGAAGTCGCTGGAGAACGACCAGTTCACCACCTGCTGCGAAATGAAGTCCTCATTTGGAATGAGGTATTCCTTGCCGTCCCGGGTGATGACGGAGACGAAGCGGGAGCGCAGGTCGCGCACGGACCCGAAGGTATCGCCGAGCGTGATCGTGTCGCCCGGCTTGATGGATTTGTCGAGCAGGATGATGATGCCGGAGATGAAGTTGGAAACCACCTTCTGCAGACCGAAACCGATGCCGACACCGACCGCCCCGGAAAAAACCGTCAGCGCCGTCAGGTCGATGCCGGTGGCCGATAGCGCGATTGCGCCGGCAAAGCCAATCAGCGCAATCTTGACCAGCTTGCTGATCAGCACCTTGAAGGAGGGTGTCAGGTCCGCTGACCGCTGGATCCAGTGCGACGAGACATTGCCGATCAAAACGGCAAGCCAGATCAGCGCGGCGGAGAGCACGATGGCTTTCAGGACGAGCAGCAGCGATAGGCGAACCGCACCGAGATTGATGGCAACGCCATCAAGTGTCGTCAGGATCACCCGGTCGAGCCCGACCGCATAGAGCGCAAAATAGATCCAGCCGACGACGGCGGTGACGCGCGCCAGCATCTGGTTGCGGATGATGCGTGTGAGCACCGAGATGACGAACCACGCCGCCGTCAGCGTCAGCGCGGTCGCCACCAACCAGCGATAGGACGGCCAGCCAAAGCGCAGGATCATGCCGTCGGCGATCCAGAGCCAGACGATCAGAAACAGCCACCGCAGCCGCCGCATGAAGGCGATGATGACCCGCAAGAGATCCGGATTGCCCTTGATCAGACGGGCTCGAGCCTCGACCCGTGGCTCTATTCGCTTCGCCAGTGCGCCGCAGACCAGGTAGCCGGCGACGATGATGGCGAGCTGATAATAGGTCCACTCGTTCAAAAAGACCGTCTGCAGCCAGGAAGCGGCGGCATCGAGCGCTGTTGCGAAATCCATCGTCTCTCTCCGAGAGAGCAAGGCGCCCGCCGAGCGTGTGGGACGCCCTCCTAACTCGAATCTAGGGCATCCCTGATGGTTTCAAAGCCGGATGGACGATTATCGAACCGCTTCAGAGGCTTATGGAGGGGTTGGCGCTAGACTCGCCGCTCCTTGATCGTGTTCATCACGAAACTCGTCTCGATCGAGGCGACGCATTTGAGCCTTGCGATCTTTTCCTTGATGAAACGCTCGTACTGATCGAGGCCGGCGCTCATCACCTTCAGCACGTAGTCGCGCGAGCCGGTCACCAGATGGCATTCGAGCACCTCGTCCCAGCCGCGCACCGCCTCTTCGAACATGACGATCTCGTCTTCGTGCTGGCGGCTGAGCGTGACGGTCGCAATCGCCGTCATCGTCCAGCCGTCGACTGCGGGATCGACCAAAGCCGTATAGCCGCGGATGACCCCGGTCTCTTCCAGCCGCCGTAGCCGACGCAGACAGGGCGACGCCGAGAGCCCCACCCGCTCGGCGAGCTCGTTGTTGGTCAGGCGGGCATCCGCCACCAGTTCCTTCAAAATCCTGCGATCCGTCTCGTCGGCAATTTTCTGCGCCATATCTTCTCAACTCAGCCAAATCTTTGCGCAACTCAAGGCGATCCCGCCGGAAATAGCAAGGATCGGTCCAAGCATCTGATATAATTTGCCTGTCAGTCGAGTCCGCTTCGCTTGAGGAGACAAGCCATGACCGCACCGCATCCCTCCAAAACCCACATCGGAAACCACAAGCTGCATCCTGAAACGCAGATGCTGAACTATGGCTACGATCCGGAACTGTCGGAGGGCGCGGTCAAACCTCCGGTCTTTCTGACCTCCACCTTCGTCTTCCGCTCCGCCGAAGAGGGCCGCGACTTCTTCGACTTTGTCTCCGGCCGGAAGGAACCGCCGGCGGGTGTCGGCGCCGGCCTCGTCTATTCGCGCTTCAACCACCCGAACAGCGAGATCGTCGAAGACCGTCTCGCCGTCTACGAGCGCACCGAAAGCTGCGCACTGTTCTCGTCAGGCATGTCGGCGATCGCCACGACGCTGCTCGCCTTCGTCAAGCCGGGCGACGCGGTGCTGCACAGCCAGCCGCTCTATGGCGGCACCGAGACGCTGCTTGCCCGCACCTTCCTCAATCTCGGCGTTTCCGCCGTCGGTTTTGCCGATGGCGTGAACGAGGCGGCCGTCAGCGCCGCCGCAGAAGAGGCGATGGCCAAGGGCCGGGTCTCGGTGATCCTGATCGAGACGCCGGCGAACCCGACCAATAGTCTCGTCGACGTCGCCATGATCCGCCGCGTTGCCGATGCGATCGGCAGGAAGCAGGGCCATACCCCGATCGTCGCCTGCGACAACACGCTGCTTGGGCCCGTCTTCCAGCGGCCGATCGAGCACGGCGCCGACATCTCGCTCTATTCGCTGACCAAGTATGTCGGTGGTCACTCCGACCTGATCGCCGGCGCCGCGCTCGGTTCCAAGGCGGTGATGAAGCAGGTGAAGGCGCTACGCGGTGCGATCGGCACGCAGCTCGATCCGCATTCCTGCTGGATGCTCGGCCGTTCGCTCGAAACGCTGGCGGTGCGCATGCAGAAGGCCGACGACAATGCCCGCATCGTCGCCGAATTCCTGCACGACCACCCGAAGGTCGAGCGTATCCACTACCTGCCCTTCCACGGCGAGGACACGCCGGTCGGCCGCACTTTCAAGACGCAGTGCACCGGCGCTGGCTCGACCTTCTCCTTCGATATCGCTGGCGGCCAGGAGGCGGCCTTCCGCTTCCTCAATGCGCTGCAGATCTTCAAGCTCGCCGTCAGCCTCGGCGGCACGGAATCGCTCGCCAGCCACCCGGCGGCGATGACCCATTCCGGCGTGCCGATCGAGGTGCGCCGCCGCATCGGCGTGCTGGAATCGACCATCCGCCTGTCGATCGGTATCGAGCATCCCGACGACCTCGTGGCCGATCTTTCAAACGCGCTGTCGCTCGCCTGATGCAAGAGGCCGCCGGTCCAGCCGGTGGCATCCTTCGCGAGTTCGCAAGGACGCAATTCCGGACGGAAAACCGCTGCGCACTTTTCCTGGAATTCGCTGGCTTGGCTGGTGCAATTCCGGACGGAAAACCGCTGCGCACTTTTCCTGGAATTCGCTCGCTTGGCTGGCGCAATTCCGGACGGAGAACCGCTTCGCACATTTCCTGGAATTGCTCAGTGCGCCAGGATGTTGACGATATTGCCGAAGGGGTCGCGCATGTAGAAACGGCGCACGCCCCAGGGCTCGTTGGTGATGTCGTAGACGATCTCGACACCGGCGGCCTTGGCTCGCTGATAGGCCCGGTCGACATCGTCCACCTCGATCGAAAGCACCGGCACCGGCGTATCGTTGCCGCCCTCGCTGGCGATGCTCACCTGTGGCATCGCGGCCTTGCCCTCGGCGGCAAAGGTCAGGATCCAGCCGTGATCCATCACCACGTCGAGTTCCAGCAGGTCGCCGTAGAAGGCGCGCGCCACTTGCGGGTCCGGGGCGTAGAGGTTTGAGACGATACGCTTGACTGTCATGGAATTCTGCTCCCTTCGACGCGCCGCAACGCGGCAGCATCGACGCTTACTGGTTGTTCGGCTGATAACGATACAGCCCATACTGCCCGCCAACGGCAGCCGATTGAAAGCGGAAATCGCCTCGCTTCAGAATGAAGCCGCCGCATGTTCCGATGGCGCCTTCGGGTTTGCTCCGGCAAGCGCCACCCGCACAAGCGTCGCTGCAGCCCTGCCCGCCACCTCCATGTAGCTTGGATCCCGGTGCAGCAGCACGACCGCGAAACTGCCATCGAGCAGCAGCAGGATCTGCTTTGCCAGCAAGGCCGGCTCGGCGACACCGGCTTCGGTAAAGGTCTCGCCAATCCAGGCCTCGAACTTCTTCTTGTGGGCGGCACCGATGCGGATCGCCGGATGACCGGGCATGTTGGCAAGCTCGGCGGAGGTGCGCAGGAAGCCACAGCCCTTCCATTTCGGATGGCGCGCCGCCCGCGCCAGGTTGACGAAGATCGCCTCGACCTTGTCGGCAATCTCCCCGTCGCCCGCGTCGAACCACTTGCGGAAGAGTTTCAGATTGGGCTGGTCGCGGCCCTCGAGATAGGCGGCGATCAGCTCGTCCTTGCTGTCGAAATGATAATAGAGCGTGCGTTTGGTCACGCCCGCGGCTTCCGCCACCGCATCGACGCTGACGGCGCGGATGCCCTCGGCATAAAACAGCTTTTCCGCCGCTGCGACGATCAGGTCCCGGGTCGATTTCTCTGCTTTCGCCATCTCTCATGTATACCGACTAGTGAATATACATGGCATCTTCCCTCACCTAGCCTTTCCCCGTCAACACCTGCCGGAGAGCAACCATGTCGAACACCGTGCTGATGCAGATTTCCGAGGGCATCGCCCTCCTCACTCTCAACCGCCCAGAGAAACTCAACGCGCTGAACTACGAGCTGATCGACCGGCTCATGAGCCTTCTCGACCAGATCGAAGCGAACGACGGCGTCGGCGCCGTGATCATCACCGGCACCGGCGACCGCGCCTTTTCCGCCGGCGGCGATATCCATGAGTTCTCGGAAAGCGTGGCCAAGGGCGTAAACCCGGCCGTGCGCGATTTCGTCCGTCGCGGCCAGGGCCTGACGGCCCGGCTCGAAGCCTTTCCGAAGCCGGTCATCGCTGCCGTCAACGGGCTTGCCTATGGCGGCGGCTGCGAGATCACCGAAGCGGTGCATCTCGCTGTTGCCAGCGACCGGGCGCGTTTTGCCAAACCGGAAATCAAGCTCGGCATGCCGCCGACCTTCGGCGGCACCCAGCGCCTGCCGCGGCTCGCCGGCCGCAAGCGCGCGCTTGAACTGCTGCTGACAGGCGAGGATTTCTTGGCCGATCGCGCGCTGGAGCTGGGGCTCGTCAACCACGTCGTCGCTCATGAGGAACTGATGTCGGCCGCCCGTGACCTGGCAAAACGCATCATGGGCCACTCCCCGCTTGCAGTGCGCTCGATCATCACCGCCGTCACCCGCGGCCTCAACATGTCGATCGCCGAGGGGCTGCTGGTCGAAAGCGAACAGTTTGCCCAGATGGTGCCGACCGACGATCTTGCCGATGCGCTTGCCGCCTGGAAGGGACGGCGCCTCCACGACGACCCACCGCGGCCTGGTCTCTTTTCGCGATACTTTTAAATTCAACCGAACGGTTGACAATTAGGTCGAGCGAGAGGATATTCAACAATATGGTTGAATATCAGAACGCACATCTCGATGCCGTGTTTCACGCGCTTTCGGACCCGACGCGGCGCGCCATGCTCCAGGACCTTTCGCAGGGCGAAAGACTGGTGGGTGAGCTTGCGGCGCCGTTCTCGATCTCGCTGGCCGCGGCATCGAAGCACATCAAGGTGCTGGAAGGAGCAGGTCTGGTGCGCCGCGAAGTGAAAGGTCGCACGCATGTGTGCCGGCTCGATGCCGCGCCGATGCATGCAGGCATGGAATGGATGCGCCACTACGAAGCCTTCTGGCGCACCCGCATCGACGCACTCGAGGCGCTGCTTCTCGCCGAAGACGCCACAATCCAAACTGATCCGGAGGAAAAGCCATGACTTCGTCTGCCACAGCCTTTGCCGGCGCCGATTACGGCCGTGTCGTCGCACCGGACGCGGTGCGCATCGAGCGCCTGCTTCCCGGCCCGATCGAGCGGGTCTGGTCCTATCTGACGGAGGAAAGCAAGCGCCGGCTCTGGATGGCGTCCGGAACGATCGGATCGAAGGAAGGGGCCGAGGTCGAGCACGTCTTCCGCCATTCGGAACTGACGACGGAGGACGATCGGCCACCGCAGAAATACGCCGAGCACGCCGGCGAGGTGCGCAATTACGGCCACGTGCTCGCCTGGGAGCCGCCACGACTACTGGCCTATACCTGGAACGAAGAGACCGCCACCCCGTCGGAGGTCCGCTTCGAACTCAGCCCCCGCGGCGACAAGGTGCTGCTCGTCGTCACCCATAAGCGCATCGCCGACCGCGCGGTCATGACCAGCTTCTCCGCCGGCTGGCACGTACACCTCGACATATTGCGTTCTCTGCTCGAGGGCGAAAAGCCGGCAGCCTTCTGGAGCAAGTTTGCCGACCTTGAAGCGCAATACGACGCGCGTATTCCGAAGCCCTGACGGCGGGATGTGCTTGAAGGTCAAGGCGCGTGCAGGCGCCGGCAAGGATCGACTTGCCGGCGCTTTTCGTCAGGCGCGGGCGAAACCGAGAACGAAAAACGCCAGCGCGCCGATCGAGGCCCATGTGCGCACGTGGTTCCACCAGACCCAATCGGTCAGATAGCGCTCACGCCAGAGATCGGTCGCCGCCTGACCGGGGGCTGCCGCGGCGAGCGCGTCATTCATCGGCACGTTGAAGACAATGGTCACCAGCAGCACGCCAACGACATAGGCAATGCCACCGGCGGCAAGCCACCACCTGCCCTCGCCCCCCGAGATGAAGGCGACGACGACGAGCGCCAGGGCGAGCAGCGCCGTGCCCATGAAGGCGCTGAGGAAGATCGGGTTCTGGATCACGACATTGATGGCGTTCATCGCGGCGATCCCCTGCTCCGGCGGCAGCCGCGACAGGGCCTGCATGATGCAGACCGAGAAGATGAAGAAAAGCCCGGCCATCAGGCCGGAACCGATCGCGGCGGCAAACGCCAGAGCGGGGATCAGCGGGATCATGCGGCAAGACTCCAAACACCAGTTGCTGCGGTTTCCCGGGCGTAGTCGGCAAAGTCGCGCGGACGCCGCCCAAGCACGCGCTCGACATCGGACGTCATGCTGGAATTGCGTCCGTCGAGCACCGAGGTGAAGAGATAGCGGATGAGTTCGACATAGTCATCCGGCACGCCGTCCGCCTTGAGATGCGCTGCGAAGTCGGAAACCGGAATGGCCTGATAAGAGATCCGACGGTTGGCGGTCGCGGCGATCTCGGCGACGGCCTGGGCAAAGGTCATCAGGCGCGGGCCGGTCAAGGCATAGACCTTGCCGATATGCGCATCGTCCAGAAGGGCCTCAACCGCCACGTCGGCGATGTCGTCGCAACTGACGAAGGGCTCGGTGACCTCGTCCACCGGCAGGAAGACCGAACCACTCACCACGCTGTCGGCCAGGAAGCCTTCGTCGAAGTTCTCGAAGAACCAGCTGCCCCGGATGACCGTCCAGTCGGCGCCGGAAGCCTGCAGCGCACGCTCGGAGGCTTCCGCCTCGTCCTCGCCGCGGCCCGACAGGAGCACCAACCGTTTGATGCCGGAGCGAACGGCAAGACTCGAGAACTTGGCGATGACGTCGACGGCGCCCGGCACCGCCAGATCGGGCTGGTAGCAGACATAGATGCGATCGACCTTTTCAAGGGCGGGCGTCCAGGTCGCCTCATCCGTCCAATCGAAGGAAGGCGACGCCGAACGGGCGCCGATGCGGACCGCTATGCCCCGCTCCCGAAGGCGATCGGCCACCCGCCGCCCCGTCTTGCCGGTACCGCCCAAAACCAGTGTGACTTTCTGAGACATCGTTTCCTCCTGAGGTTCCACCAACAAACATGAGCATCTCTCACATTTGCAAATGTGATAAATCCTCGTATTTTAGGAGTCAAGTCAAAATGTGAGCATTACTCATGATTCCAGATGCAAGTCCCGCCACGCTTCCCGCTGACGACGAGCCTGCGCTGCGCCGGACGCCGAGCCAGAAGCGCAGCCGCGAGCGCGTCGAGCAGATCCTTGCCTGCGCGACGGCGCTCATCCAGGAGAAGGGCAGCGACGCCATGCGCATGAGCGAAGTCGCTGAAAAGGCGGGGATTTCGATCGGCTCGCTGTATCAGTACTTTCCCGACAAGGCGGCAATCGTGCGCACGCTGGCCGAGCGCTACAATGCGGTCTGCAACGAGTGCATCGCGGCCGAACTGGCCAAGGTCACGTCGATAGCCGAACTGCGCGACGCCTTCTCGCTGCTGTTCGACATCTACTACGACATGTTCCTCGCCGAGCCGGTCATGCGCGACATCTGGTCGGCGATGCAGGCCGACAAGGCGCTGCGCGAGATCGATCTTGCGCAAAGCCGCGCCGGCGGAAAGCTGCTTGCCGATGTCTGGGCGCGGCTTGTGCCGGAGACACCGCGCGAAGAGATCGACAGCGCCGCTTTCCTGATCATGCATCTCGGCGACTGCACCATGCGACTTGCAGTCTCGGTCGACCGGGCCGAGGGTGACCAGATCGTAGAAGCCTACAAACGCATGACCATCAAGGATTTTGTCGCGGATGGACCGCGCGGCGGCGCGCACTCAATTGACAACTCCATGACACAATCCTAATCATCTGGGATCGATTGGTTCCCGGGACGCGAACGTGTTTCGGGAGTAAACGGGAATGTGACGGATGGACCCAAGCTGGGCATTCAAATCACGGCCGACCCCGCGACTGTAGAGCGACGTCGATCCACCGTTCCGGAGCGATCCGGAAGAAGCCACTGGCAAGACCGCGAGAGGGCGGCCGAGCTGGGAAGGCGAGGCAGATCGAGGGCATCGAGCCCAACGCCGTGAGCCAGGAAACCTGCCACTCGATACGGGCATAGGGCCCAACCGGGAATTTCCCGATGCCATCACGGAGGTTGTCATGGCTACGTCTACCATTTCGAGCACCCCGCTCTCCCTCAGCGATCGTCTGACCGCTGGCGTCATCGCGCTCTTCATCGGCGCATTCCTCGTCTTTGGCGCCGGCCTTGCCAACTCGGCAGTGCTGCACGACACGGCGCACGACACCCGCCACTCCTACGGCTTCCCCTGCCACTGACCGATGCGCCGGAACGTGAACAACGTTCCGCATCGAACAATCTGCGGACCTGAACGCATCCGGCCCGAGCCGGATGGAGGCCTGCGTGCATCCCGGTTTTTCCGGCGCGCGAAGGCCATCCGCAGCATAGGGAAAATGGGAAGGCTCAAGGACCACGCCACAGGGCGTGGCTTTTGTCGTTATCGAGGGATTTCAAGATGATTGTCAGAACGCTTCTGGCCGCGATCGTGGCTGGATTGATTGCCGGTGTCTTCATGACCGGCGCCCAGGAACTGCGCGTCACACCGCTGATCCTGCATGCAGAAGAATTCGAAGGCGAGGCACCGGCCGCTACCGAACAGCCCGCCGCCCAGCCGGGTGCGGCACAGCCGGCCGCAGAAAACCACGACCAGCATTCGTCGCTCAAAGCCGTGTCGCCGTTCGGCGCTTTCCTCGACGCTTTGTCGCCGATCACCCCGGCCTATGCCCATGAGGGCGAGCATGAGGAAGGCGGCATCATGTTCGGCATGAGCCGCTTCTCCGGCACGCTGATGGCGAACCTCGTCACAGGTTCCGGCTTCGGTCTGCTGCTCGCCGGCGTCAGCCTGGTGATCGGCTACCCGATCACGCTCAGGAACGGCGCGCTGTGGGGCGCCTGCGGCTGGCTTGCCGTGCACATGCTGCCGGCGATCGGTCTGCCGCCGGAACTGCCGGGCTTTCCGGCAGCCGAACTCGGCGACCGCCAGACCTGGTGGCTGGTGACCGTGGCGCTCTCCGCCGTCGGCCTCTATCTCGTCGTCCTGCGCGAGGAGATCGTCTCCAAGGTCGCAGGCCTGGTGCTGATCGCAGCACCCCATGTCTACGGTGCGCCGCAGCCGCTCGATATCACCAGCAACGTTCCGGCCGTGCTCGGCGCCGAGTTTGCTGTTGCCGCACTCGCCACCACGCTTGCCTTCTGGATCGTGCTCGGCGTCGTCTCCGGCTTCATCAACGAGCGCTTCGTCAAGGCACAGTGATCACTGATCACAGATCGTCAGCAAAGCGACGGCGGGGTTCAGGTCCCGCCGTTTTGCATGAGATGCGCCGCCAGCCGCGCGCGGCGATCTTCCGGCTCCAGCAGCACGCAAGTGTCGCAGAACCTGCCCCCTTCCGTCTTGAAGTAGAGACAGCAGCCGCAACGGATCCGATACTGGCGCGACAGCTCAGCGCCGCTTGCCGGATCGAGAGCCGCGATCTGCTCGTAGCAGAGCTCCTCTGAGTAGAGCCGCGAACCCGGTCGTTTGACGATCGCCAGCGCCTCGGCCATGCCGCGCGCCTCGTCGCCGATCGCGCGGCCGATTTCCAGGAACGCGCCGGCCAGGGCATCGGCCGCGAGCCGCCATTGCGCCCCGCTCGACAGCCCTGCTCGCGCTTTCAGAACCGCAACGACGGGTGCCAGATGGGCGATGAAGCCCTGTTCGAATGCGCTGACGCCTTCGCCACCCTGGCGCTCCGTGGCCGGCGGATGCAGGCGAAAATGATAGCGCTTGCCCGCGACCTCGACGCCACGGTGAAGCCGCGTCCAATCCTCGAAACGAATGCCGGCCACCTCCGCCTGCAACCCGGCGCCGAGATGGAACGCGCCAAGGACCACGCTCAGCTGGCGGCTATAGAAGGCGATCAGATGCGCCGCCCGGATCCGGTCGGTCATGCCGACCCCGAAGAAATCCTGATAGGCGAGCCCCGCCTCAAGGCCAGCGCTGCCCGCAGCCCAGAAGTCGCCCGGCGCGCTGAAATCACTGGCCGCCGGCCCGAGCGAGACGGCAGCCTCGGGAAACTGGGCACGCAGATGGTCGGCGACGGCCAGCGCCTGCGGCGCAAACGCCGCGGTCTCCGCTGTCGGCCGGTGGTCGTTCAAGCGCATGCCGTCTCCGTCGTCCATTCTCATCCTCTGGCGCGGGATGCGGGCGGATTACCACACGCGCCTTCCCCCTCCTGCAGCCAGCCACCGTCGAAGCCCGCCCGCTCAAGGCCGAGACGGATCGCCGGCATGCTGCGCATCAGCGCCCAGCTAAGGCCGCTTTGCCAGTTCTCGATCATCATGACAACGAGGCCCTGGTCAAGACCGACGACCCGCGCATCGATCCAGCCTTCTGGGCCTGCGCCGGCGGCCAGGCTCGGATTGAAGCCGCCAGGAAAGCGCCCTTCGCTCAAAAGTCCCGGATAACTGTCTGCCATATGCACGAGGGAGGCCTGCGCCGCATCCGGCTCGAACGGCAGGCAGGCAAGCGGCGCCCAGGGCACGAGCGTGCCGTCATCAAGGCCGTAGGGTGCGCCGCGGTTCACATAGCCGAAAAGCCGCTGCTGGCGCCCATCCGCAAGCCGCAGCCGGCCGCGGGGCGCATGGCAGGCGCTCAGACCCCACAGGTCCTCGCCATATCCGGCGAAACCGCCGGGATTGGAGCGCGCATGGTCCCGCTGCAAGGCGATGGCGCGTCGGGTATTCTCGAAATAATCCGTCCCCCGCTCCCGCATCGTCCGGTCGGAAAGCCCGCGCAGATCGAGCCAGGCCTGCGGAAAGAGATGGATGAAGAGTGGCGCCGCATGCAGATGCGGCCGGCCGTCGACGGGAATCCAGTCATGGCCCTCGGCAAAGGCCGCATAGTGCTCCGGTTCGATCGAATGGCCGGGCGCGCCGAGTGCCAGCACATAGAGCAGCAGCGCTTCGCTGTAACCCCGCCAGCGATGCTTCAAGAACCGCCCCGGCGGCCGCCAGCCCATCGTCAGCGTGTCGCCCCGATTGAGCGCCCAGCGCCAGTCCACCCGCGCATAGAGCCGATCGGCAAGAGCGCGGATCTCGCATTCGTCCGCATCCCTACCGGAAAAATATGCAGAGGCGGTCAGGCAGCCGGCGATCAGCAGCGCCGTATCGACGGTCGAAAGCTCGCTCTGCCAGGTGCGCTCGCCGGTCCGCATGTCGAGGAAGTGATGGTAGAAGCCGCGATAGCCGGTCGCCTGCCGGTGGCGGGACTGCGGGCTTAGGGCAAGGAAGCGCAGGGTCGTCACCACCCGCCGCGCGGCATCGCTGCGCGAGAGCCAGCCGCGCTCGACGCCGATGGGATAGCAGGAAAGGCCGAAGCCGGTCGCAGCGATGCTCGCCGGCGCGCCCGGCAACGCGGTGTCGGCGATCAGTCCGGTGACCGGATCCGAATGTTCGAGGAAATACCCGAACGCCGTCTGCTGCAATCGATCGATCTGAAATCGCTCAGTATTTTCCATACGCTGCGGCATTTCGCCTTTCCTGTCCGACATCCGGCCTCATGCAGGACCCGGCAAAATCACTCTTTAGTGAAGGCCAACTACACCCAAACGGTCGCCGAAATCCAATCTTGTGTTACAGTCTTCTAATCTGACCGCGCGCAATGACTGGTTGAAGCGATGTTGAGCGTGTTGGCGTTACTCCTTTCATTGAGTGGTGGCCCGAGCCCATCGACCGCCGAGGCGACGAATGTCGACGTCGAACTGATCCTGGCGGTCGACATGTCCGGATCGATGGATCTCGACGAGGCCCGCATCCAGCGGGCCGGCTATGTCGAGGCACTCCGGCATCGCGACTTCCTTGATGCGGTCGAAAGCGGCCAGCTGGGCAAGATCGCCATCGGCTATTTCGAATGGGCCGGAACGGTGAACGAGTCCTCCGTTGTCGCCTGGAAGGTCATCGACAATGCCGCCGACGCCGACGCCTTCGCCAAGCTGATCGAAGCGCGGCCGGTCGGCACACGCCGCGGCACCTCCATCTCCAACGCCATCACCTATGGCACGGCGCTGATCGATTCCAACGCGTTCAGCGGCGTGCGAAGGGTCATCGACATCTCCGGCGACGGGCCGAACAACATCGGCCCGCCGGTGCTTCCAGCCCGCGCGATCGCGATCACGCGCGGCATCACCATCAACGGGCTTGCTATCCTCATTCGCCCGTCGGTTTCGACCGGCCCGCTTGACCAATATTATGCCGAATGTGTCATCGGCGGCCCCGGCTCCTTCGTGCTGCCGGTTCACGAGCCCGAAGATTTCTCCATCGCGATCCGCCAGAAACTGGTGCTCGAAGTCAGCGGCCTGCCACCACCGCCGACCATACGCTATGTCGATGCCTTCCCGGCGCCCGATTGCCTGATCGGCGAGAAATTGCGACCGGGCTTCCTCGACCGGGTCTATCCGGAGCTCGACAAGTAGCCTCGCTCGACCTGACGATGCCCCGCAACCTTTGCGCGTCAGATTGTCGTTTCCCTTCGCTTCGTCCGACGATAAGATGGCGCGTTGCTTCGCGGATCGATTCATGTCCTTGACCACCACGCCCCATCAGGCCGAACTGGCCACAGACCCGACCACCGACACCGGCAGTCAGCACATCCGCGATACATTGCGCGATGCGATCGTCGAGCGGCGGCTTGCGCCTGGCACGAAGCTTTCGGAAAGCGACGTCGGCGAACTGTTCAACGTCAGCCGAACGCTGGTGCGCGCCGCCCTGCAGGCGCTGTCCTATGAGGGCCTCGTCAACGTCGAGAAGAACCGCGGCGCCTTCGTTGCGCACCCTTCGATCGACGAGGCGCGCCAGATCTTTGCGACCCGCCGGCTGATCGAGCCCGGCGTCGTGCGCGCTGCCGCCGCCCAGATCGGCAAGGCAGAGCTTTCCGAACTCAGGCGCATGCTGGCAGCCGAGCGCCAACTGACCGAACAGCGGGGTCAATCGGCCCGTCGTGCGGAAATCAAGGCATCGGGCGATTTCCACCTGGCGCTTGCCGACCTCTCGGGCAACACCATTCTGCGCCGCTTCATGGACGAGCTCGTCGCCCGCTCCTCGCTGGTCATCGCGCTTTACGGACAATCGACCGTTTCGAGCTGCGGCCACAGCGAACACGACGAGATCGTCAACGCGATCGAGCGTGGCGATATCGACGCGGCCGCGCGGCTGATGGTCCACCACATCGACCATATCGAAGCCGACCTCGACCTGCGCGTTCTGAAGTCGACCGACCTCAAGGCAGCGCTGGAACTCTAGTGCCGCCACCTGCGCCGGGCCTGGATTTTCAAAGCTTTTCAACACCGGTCCGAGCTCGATTGAGCTCCCCGCCGCACCTCCCTTCGTCCGCCGTCGGCAAAAGCGACGCAACCAAAAGATCAGGTTCGCAAAGCCGGAGAGAACTCGCCTGCCGTCAGCGCGAATAAAATCGGTCGACAACATGGAACCATCCCGCTGCTCTCGCGTTGCCCTCTCGCTCGAAAAGACTGTGAACGAGGAATGCAATGAGCGAGAAACTCTTTCCCACTCCCATCCCCCTGAAACTTTCGGCACGACGGCAGACCGTGGTCAGAACGGTGTTCGAAGCCGTGGAACTGCTCAGGCAGTGGCCGGGCCGTCGTGGCCGGGAATATCGCGCAGCCCTCAGGCGCTGCCTGGATGCGCTGGATGGATTGACGAGTACGGACCGGGCGAGCCGCTGCTTTGCCGCAGCCGCCCGGGAATCGGGCCTGTTGCTGGCCTGATCCGGGCGACCGGGATGATCCGGAACCGCATAGGTGATCCGGAATATCAAGGGCTCGGCGTTTGAAGCTTTCACGATGCGCCGAAGGACGATCGGCGCATCGCCCCGACCGAAAGCACCTCAGCTGCGATCAGCAAGATTTCATGCCACGCGCGGCGATCAGTCGGCGAGTTCGGCCGCTTCCTTCGGTCCACGGTCGGCAAGCGCCTTGAGCGCCGCCTTGTCGAGCCGCCAGTCCGGCGCTCCGTAACCGAGCGGCCACTTGTACGGCTCCTTGTCGTTGAAGAAGACGACGGTCGTCAGAAGCGGGAAGGCCTGGCGGTAGGTCTGCTGATCCAGGATTTCGGCATACCATGCACGCTTGTAATCGGCCGAGCCGGAGACCCCGAGTTCGGCAACGATCACGGGCTTGCCGTAACGCGAAACGCGCTGGTACTTTTCCTTGAGCGCTTCGCCGAAGCGACGCTCGCGACCCCAATAGTCGACGTCCATCTTCTGCAGGCCCCAAACCGGGATGCCGATCGCATCGACGACATCGTCGCCCGGATAATAGGCCGCGAGATTGCGATGGCCCTTCGGCGACCAGACGTAGCGGGCGGCCGGCGCGAGTTCCCGGCACTTGCTGACGAAGTAGCGGAACGCCGTCTTGTAGCCTTCGCTGTCGCGCCGCGCCCAGGGATAGCGCTCGCCGGGCTCTTCCATCTCATGGCCCCAGCGAATGTAGACCGGCCCGCGGAAGTCGGCGGCGCGCGTGCAAATATCGGTAATCTCGCGATCGAAGCGGCCATTGCCGATATCGGCAAACAGCCGGTTGCCGCCGGCGCGCCAGTCGGCGGCATGGGTATAGGGCTCGACCGAAAGCATCAGCGCCCGCCCCTGTCGCGCGGCATTTGCGAACTTCCGTTTCAGCTGCGCCCGATCCGGCTTCTGCCAGTAGACGAAGACATGCTCGAGTGTCAGCGCGTCGCTGGATGCGACCGCATCATGCGGATCGTAAACACCGATTTCGACCGTGCGTGTTTCCCGCTCCCTTGCCTCAGGCGTGATGGCGGCGGTCGTCAGCGACCGGTCGATACCGTCTACGGAATCCTGCGCGCGACCCGGCGTGACTCCGGCAACCGCCAGAAGCGCCAGCGCGCCAGCACCGAGGACCGATCTTGGGACAGCAATAGGCAACGATTTTCTCCGGCGTGCCACATCTGGCACCGCATAAAACCAGACATGGCTTGCTGCGCGCTGGAAGCCGGTGCGATCGCGAGGGCGTGGGCGTCATGCCCGGATGGCAAAAAGGCCGCCGCCAAGGCTGGCAACCGCCCCGTCTCCATGATCGATTGCGCCTGCCTTCCCGAACGCGACAGACCGTTAGAGCGAGGCTCTGAGGAAACAGTGCGACGTGCGCCCGAAGCCGCTCGGCGAGCAGATATAGGGCGCGCGGCCGAGGTAGGTTGCCGTGCGCCTGCGCGTCGGTGCCGGCTCGACGATGTCTTCATCCGCCTCGGCGATCTTCAGCTGCTTCTCTTCCTTGCGGACCTTGATCGAAGGGCTCGCATAGGCACTCGAATGGCCCGATGCAAACAGCGGCGTTTCGCTGACGACCGTCGACGAGCAGCCGGCGGACAGAAGCAGGAGGCTTAGAACTGATGTCGTCGGTACGAGAAACTTGAAACCCGAAACGGCGGTGCGGCCTACGCCGGCACATGCGGTTTTGATTCGCATAAACGTCCTTTCGAATAGCGGTCCAGCCGCCTGGGGCTTCCTTTGGGCGAAAAGGCGGCGATCTTCAACCCCCTTTTTCATTATTCATTGCTTAAATTAACAATTCCTTTCTTAGAGATTCCGCCATGGTTGTGCCGCCGCTTTCGCCTTGCGCTGGCGAACATCGACGCCTTGCGGACGGCGGACGCAGGCATCGGCGTGGGCTATGAGCGAAACAAATACGGAAAAGCAAAGGCTTGCCGGGCCCCTGTATCACGGCATCGGCGAACGGCGACCCGTCTCTGCCGCTTCCGCGCCACCACGCCCGGTGGCAATATCCGGCCGATGCTACGGCTGATATCCCCGGACAAAAAATCGACCCCAGCCACCGGTTCTCCGCTGGAATCCGGACGGCGGCGGCTGGGGGGGACGACGGGCCGCTGCCATTCGCTATTTTTAGCTATCGCGCATTTACGGATCCTTGACCTCTGACGGCCACCTTGGAGCGAGGCGCAACATGTTTGAGCGTATGCGCCCACTCCAAAACTGCCCGCCTCCCGCGGGCATTTTTTTGCGCGCACGGTAGCCCTGCGAGCACCAGCCGCCCGGTATTCCCAGAGACGACACCTTCCCCCGCGCGCCGCTTCAACCCGCCCCATCCTCGGCGCCCATTGCACGGGCTGAGGCCTTCGAACGTCTGGTCTTGCCTTGCCGATGGGACATACGAACTGCGCGCCGGCCAGCCGCGATCGGTTGTTCGCCAGCGCATTTACCACACTGCGAAAGTCCCATTGCGCGAATTTAAGGAGTTGTTAATAATAGAAAGCGGAGAGCGAGGGGCAATCCAAATTGGATCAAGATACAGGTGCCGACATCGTCGGAGCCGCCGGCATCGCTGGCGCGCGCATAACCATCATTGTTTCTGCACTCGGCGCCGGCGGCACCGAGCACGTCGTCAGTCTCGTTGCCAGCCACTGGGCCCGCCTCGGCTGCACCGTCACGGTGATTACACTCGAAGCGCCGACCTCCGAACCCTATTACAGGCTCGATCCGCGCGTCACCATCGAGCGGCTCGACGTGCCGGTTCAGAAAGCTGGCAAGCTGCGAGCCGCCTGGCTGGTGGCAAGGCGGCTCTACCGACTGCGCTCCACGATCAGCCGCACGCGTCCCGACTTCGTCCTGAGCTTCCTGACGCGCACGAACGTGTTGACGCTGCTCGCAACACGAGGCCTCAGGCTTCCGGTGATCGTGTCCGAGCGCAACAACCCGGCGGTGCAGCCCTTCGGCCCCTTCTGGAAATGGCTGCAGCTTCGTCTCTACCCGCGCGCCTTTGCGCTGGTGACGATGACCAAGGGTGCGCTGGACTATTTCCCGCCGAATGTTCGCCGCTCCAGCCGGGTGATCGCCAATGCGATCAATCTGCCCGACGGCTGGCAAAAGAAGCGCGGCAACAATGTGCTCACCGCCGTCGGGCGCCTGACTGAGCAAAAGGGCTTCGATCTGCTGCTCGAAGCCTTCGCAAAGGTGGCCAGCGACCACCCCGAATGGAAGCTCGTCATCTGGGGCGAAGGCGAGGCGAGAAAAGCGCTGGAAGCCCAGCGCAACGCGCTCGGATTGGCCGACCGGGTGGAAATGCCCGGCGTCACCGCGAAACCCGGTCTCTGGGTCGAAACCGCCGACCTCTTCGTCCTGTCATCCCGCTACGAAGGCTGGGGCATCGCCCTGCTTGAAGCGATGGCCGCAGGCCTCCCCGTCGTCTCCTTCGCCTGCGAATGGGGCCCGACCGACATGATTGCCAACGGCGACGACGGCATTCTCGTCGAAAACGGCGACATCAACGCCCTGGCCGAAGCCCTCTCCAACCTGATGGGCGACGAGACCCTGCGCGCCCGTCTCGCGGCCAACGCCGAAGCCAATGTCAGACGCTACGACGCCGAACATATCCTCTCCCAATGGGACGCCGTGGCACTTTCGGCACTGGAAAACTCGAGCACCCCGAGGGCCACGATGAAGCCCCGGGCCATCCCCGCTTCCGGCTAAGGATCTGGCCGCGTTAGCGGAGACAACTGCGAACGTGGCCTCGGAAAGGGTATGTCCTGACAAAGCGGTCGTGACAGGCGAGCGCTTTGTAGACCAATGCTGGTCAGCGTGCCGCCGCAGTTGAAGACCCGGTAGATGCCGGCGCCGAAGCTGCCGCCGGAGGGGACGGAAACGTTGAGCGTGGCGTCGAGCACCAGGTTGCCACCGACATCGACAAGATCGTTGAGCGCGCCACCGGCGACATTGGCCTGGCCGAATTCGAAATCGAGGAAGGAAGCGGCAGCGAGCGACAGATTGCCATTGATCGTCAACGTTCCCGGGCTGTTGCCGGGCGCCAGCGTGCCGCGGTCGTTCACGACGACGCTGCCGCCGATCGTGCCGCTGCCGCCGGGCACGGCACCAGAACCAACCGTCGTCAGTCCGGTTGCAATCGACTGGTTGCCGTTGACCAGCAGCTTGCCGGCATCGACGTTCGTGGCACCCGAATAGCTGTTGCGCCGGAGAGGATCCGTCGCTCACGATCCTTGCATGAGGTGACGTGCAATCTGCACCAGCGCTGCATCGCTGCCGTCTGACCCCTTTGTTCGTTTTCCCGCCTCCAGCCAGCAGACGTTCATGACCGCCAGAATGTCATCGTCGGATTGGACCACGCCTGCCGCGTCAAAGTCTCTTCGAATGATCGCAAGAATGTCGCTGCGTTCGACGTCCAGCGCCGCCATCGCAAGACCATCCGAGTAGGTCTTGGCATTTTCGCCGGCAAGGGCCAGTTTCTCCGCCGCCCAAAAGCCAACCAGCTTGTTGCGACGTACGATTCGCACCATTTCCGCGCCCGGACCAGCCATCGAAATTCTCCATTGCTGCCTGGCCGGCCATCCTAGCAGAAACCACGAGGAAGAGGGTTGGATTATCCGACGTTGGCGGAACATGCCGTGCGCAATTTCGCGTCGTGCAAAATCGCTGGAAATGTCCCAAACCTGCGCGCACATCAAATCTGGGCAAAAATCAGCCAGAAAACCTAGAAAATTCAATGTTCGCAAGTGACTGGTGGGCCCGGAGGGACTCGAACCCCCAACCAAGCGGTTATGAGCCGCCGGCTCTAACCATTGAGCTACAGGCCCACTCTGGATCCGCTCCTGTCCTTAAACCGTAACGGTCCAGGGATAAGACACGGGGCAGCAACTTTAAGTGCTACGGTGGCCTTTGCGCTTCTGAACGAGGCGTGGCACCGTCGTGATCCAGGCCCGCGAACCAATGGCAGTTTGCGGGTGGCCAAGGCTCTAGCGGAAAACCTTTTTGCGGACAAGCCATTGCCGCAATGCTCACACAATCGATAGCCAAGAAGACGCTTGGGACGGAACAACCGGAGAGACATTGAAGATGATTTCCACACGCACTGCCCGCACGCTTTCGATCGCCGCCTTCGCCGCAGCTTTTGCTGGCGTTGCCGCCGCTCAGGCGCAGGAGACGGACAAGGACAAGGCCACCATCGTCGTTGCCGGCGAAGGCCGTGCGACGACCGCGCCGGACATGGCAGTCCTGCAGCTGAGCGTCGTCAAGGATGGCAAGACCGCGCGTGAAGCGCTGGACGCCAACAACAAGACCATGGCCGAAGTGCTGAAGGCGCTGAAGGACGGCGGCATTGCCGATCGCGACCTGCAGACGAGCGGCTTCATGCTCAACCCGCAATACAGCTACCCGACCAACACCGACGGCAGCAACCGCGCGCCGGAGCTGATCGGCTACCAGGTGACGAACGGCGTCAGCGTCCGCGTTCGCGATCTCGCCAAGCTCGGCGAAGTGATCGACAAGTCGGTTTCGCTCGGCGTCAACCAGGGTGGCGGCGTACAGTTCACCAACGACAAGCCGGAAGCCGTGATCACCGAAGCGCGCAAGGCAGCCGTTGCCGATGCCGTTGAGAAGGCCAAGGTGCTGGCCGAAGCGGCCGGCGTCTCGGTCGGCAAGATCGTCAACATCTCCGAGCAGGGCTTCCGCCCCGAGCCGGTGCCGATGATGCGCGCCGGCATGGCCAAGGAATATGCCGCCGACGCCGTTCCGGTCGCAACCGGCGAAAACAGCTACAACGTGACGGTCAACGTGACCTTCGAAATCAAGCAGTAAGGCTTGTCAGCAACGCCCGCGGCCAAGCGCGGGCGTTCAACGATCGAACGCCCCTGGTGCCAAGGATCGGTGCCGGGGGCTTTTCTTTTGGGCGCTGGTGCTCGCGATGCACTCGACTAAGACCGGGCCCGGCGCTGAACGCCGTCCGACCTCCAGGCTTAAATTTGCCGGCACCTGCTTTGACATCGCTTCCCGCGCGCGATTTGCTGCCGCCCCTCGCCCTGCGGCATCGCCCGCGACCGCTCCGCGATCTCCGCCTGGCGTCGCCCTCGCCTCCGCGTCCTCGTCATCTTCGCCGCTAAAGCGGACCTCCAGCCACATCGCATGGATCGTTGGTCCCGAGTGTCCGGTCGAGGAGATCCTTGGCAGGTATTCCGGGCGATGGCTGACACATGGGCTGGATCTGGTCTGAAGAAGATCAGCCGATGCCTAGGCCGCAGAGTCCGCGATGGAATTGCGCCGCGCGTTCATTCGGGCAAACCGGCCGGAGCCTTGCCGTCGGTTCGGCAACTACGGTGCCTGACACGACGATCGCCCGAGCGGACGATTCGCACGTGTGGACCGCGCTGTCGGCCTGATCCACTTCGCTTCGTTCACGCGTCCCGACCAGGACTGCGCGCAACCGGCGCCCCTTGGTCGCTGCGGCGTCAAACAAAAAGCCCCCCATGCCTTGGCATGAGGGGCCATTCTTCCGCCGGCCGGGGGAGACGAGGCGGGAAGATTGCTTAGGTGTTACCAGCGGCCGATCGTCGGGCAGCCGCGGGCGTTCGCAAACACGATCGTCTGGCGTTGGCCGTGGCGACGGCCTTCGACGACGACGCGGCGCGAAGAGACGTCGGCGACATAGGCGCGGCGGAGTCCACGATCGCGGGCCTTGTCGACGGCCATCCAGGGCGCGCAACGGCCGCGGCGGTCACGGTCCCAGTGGCGGTCACGGCCGCGACCCCAGTCGCGCTCGTCACCGTAGCCGCCGTCGTAGTCGCGATACTGGACATCGACGCCACCGCGCGGGCCGAAACCGAATTCGATCGATTCCGCCGAAGCGGTGGAGGCGGCACCCAGCAGGCCGGTAAGTCCGATGACGGCGGCGGCAGCGGCGTTAAAAAGGCGGTTATTCATAAGATCTCTCCAAGCTTGAAGGGTTCGAGGGGCAATCACCGTCCCAAGCGATTGATCAGAGAATAGGGTCGCCAAGCTGAACGACAGCGGAACCCGATGTTCATGGGACGTTCAGATTGCCAGAACGTGATGACCACACGCGCGTGGAGGAGACTTTCGTGCAAGTCACAGTCGATAAGGTATTGCTTATAAACAAGTATTTCGAAGGGCTTTGACCGCGGCCAAGGCGCTGGGACGCGCCTTCGCCTGCGCTTGGACAAGCGGCGAATCAGCCGCCGTCATCGGCGTGCCAGAGGTGATTCGCGCCGGCATTTTCCCCATCAAGACATGGTCGGTCATCCGGCGGTCAGTAAGAAAACTTGAAAATGAAGGGGCGCGACCGTCAGCAGCGGTCGGCTACGCGTCGCTCAGCCGGCAAGCGCCCGCTCAAAGACGCGAATATTGCGATAATGGCTGAGGCGGGTGATGGCGCCGTCCTCGATCTCGAAGACGAGCACGCTGGGAATGGAGTAGCTCTGGCCAGTCGCAGGGGGAAAGCCTTCCATGGTCTCGCGGTAGGTGCCCCGTACCGTCAAATCGGCGGCCACGCGCTGGCCGAAGGCATCGCGCATCAGCACCACGTCTCCGAACTGCTCGTCGAATCGGCGCAGATAGTTCATCAGCCAGGCGCGCAAGGGGCCGACGCCGACGGTGCGTTGACCGGTCAGCGAATCGAGTTCGATGTCCTCATGCACGAGCCGCGCCAGCGCCTCGAAATCCCGCTGGTTCAGCGCCTCGATAAAGCCGCTGGCAATCGTCTGTGCATCGGTCATTCCGGTTCCTCCCTAGCCTCGAAGGCCGGCTCCCAAGCCCTTGCTCTCGCCCCTTTATCTAGAACCCTTGCGCCGCCGTTCAATCGTCGGCGCCGGCCAATCAGGCGGAAAGATGCAGGACGATCTCGCGGCGATGCGGGCGGTCGCGATGCTCGAAGAGGTAGAGCCCCTGCCAGGTGCCGGTGAGCATCCGGCCACCACTGACGGGAATGCCGAGCGATACCGGCGTCAACGCCGCCTTGATATGTGCCGGCATATCGTCGGGGCCTTCCTGGGTGTGCACGATCCAGCGCATGGAGGGATCCGAGGAAGGCGGCACGAGGCGGCGGAAAAAGGCGTCCAGATCGCGCTTCACGTCCGGGTCGGCGTTCTCCTGGATGAGAAGCGAACAGGAGGTGTGCCGCAAGAAGACCGTGAGCAGCCCCTCGCCGTCGGCGTTGGCGCGTACGAAGGCCGCCGCCTCGTCGGTAAATTCATAGAGCCCCTGGCCATGGGTGGCGATGGTGATGCGCGTTTGCGGCATGAAGGTCCTCCGGCAGGCGGTCGCATCCGCCCGAGAGACGGTGCGACCCGTTGATATGCCCAATGCTTCTATCCCCGGACCGTTCCCGGTCCAAGGCGATCTGCCGCAATCCGTCGCGGTGGCGTGCCTACATCTCCAGGAAGGTCTCGAAGCCGCCATAGATCATGCGCTTGCCGTCGAACACCTGCTTCCAGGCATCGCCCTGCAACCGCGGATCGGCCATGACCTTGGCAACGATCGCGTCGCGCTCGGCGCGGGATTTGTAGGTGATCCAGGAGAACACCACCGTCTCATCGTCCTTGGCCTGTACCGAGCGGGGAAAGGACGTCACTTCGCCATAGGGCGCGTCATCCGCCAGGCATTCGTTGTAGGCGAGCGCGCCGTGCTCCATCCACACCTCACCCGCCGCCTTCGCCATCGCCTTGTAGGCCTCGATATTCGCCTTCGGCACGGCAACGATAAAGCCATCCACATAGGTCATCGACATAGTCTCCTCTGTTCGTTCTACGAGCATAGGACGCAGGACGGCCAAGAGTTCCGACATCGGGACGGAATTTTCTTTCAAGTGCGGCGCTGCTTTTGTCGGAACCGCGCTTCCCCGTTCGTCCTTGGCCGGTAGCATCCAAATCGGGAGACACCCATGCAGAAGATCACGCCGTTTCTCTGGTTCGACGATCAGCTGGAGGACGCCATCGCTTTCTACACCGCCATTTTCCGCAACACCCGCATCACCGACGTGAAGCGGGGGCCCGACGGCAGGGCCTTTACCGCATCCTTCGAGCTCGAGGGGCAGCACTTCATGGGGCTCAACGGCGGGCCGCATTTCAAGTTCAGCGAGGCCGTGTCGTTCTTCCTGCGCTGCACCGACCAGGCGGAAGTCGACTACTTCTGGGAAAGGCTCTTGGACGGCGGCACGCCGCAGCATTGCGGCTGGCTGAAGGACAGGTTCGGTCTTTCCTGGCAGATCATCCCGGACGCCCTGATGCGTCACCTCGGCGATCCTGATCCGGCGCGTGCGGCCCGCGCCCAGCAGGCGATGATGGGCATGGTGAAGATCGATGTCGCGGAACTTGATCGCGCAGCCGCTGGTTAAGCGGAAGAACGGTCCCCTGGCGCCGGCTCAACCGGGCTGCGGCGTCAGCTGCCGCAGCCTCTGAGCTGCTTGCTGTAGACCTGGGCCATGCCGGCCGCCCGCTTGGCGCCGTTCTTGGCCGTATCGCTCCAGTTGCCTCGGGAATAGCCGCCGTGGCCATGGTAATAGGCGATGTAGAGCCTGTAAGCGTCGTTGAGGGCGATGCCGTTCCGCTGGGCACTTTCGCGATGGTACCAGGCGATGAAGCGAATCGCGTCGCCGAAGTCCGAACGCCGCGCTGCCCAGCGGCCGGTCTCGCTCTGATAGCGCGCCCAGGTGCCGTCGAGCGCCTGGGAATAGCCGTATGCTGTCGAAGCGCGCGTCCAGGGGATGAAGCCGAAAAGCTTGGTGCGTGGCGGACGGGCATTATGGCGGAAGCCGGATTCGGTGTAGATCGTCGCCATCAGGATCGGCACGGGCACGCCGTATTCACGCTGGGCGCTATAGGCTTCCCGGCGCCAATTGTTGAAAAGGCCATCTTGCTGCTCGAAAACCGCGCAGGCATTCCGGGTGTCTCTCGGCACCGTTCCGCAGCCGGCCAGCAACAGGAGGACGACGACAAATACGCAACGCATCGCAGAACCTCTTGCTTCCCGCAGCACGGCTTGCGCGCAAGGCAATGCCGCGGGAAAAATGCTCGAACACCACGGGCCGCCCGTCGGGGCCGCGGCGCTCCAGAGATTGATAAAACGTAAACCTTAAGGATCTCTTTTGATTCAAAGGAGAACCATCGAAGGCCCGGCCATTGAACTTTCGCCACCGGAGGTTTTACGATCCACGGGAGACATGCCGCGCCAGCCATTGGGCGCAAAGGAGCGTATCGATGAAAATATCCGCCTTGATGGTGCTCGCCTTCACCGGCTTGTTCGCCGCGACTGGCCTCGCGCGCGCCGACGAATGCGCCGATGCGAGCGACCAGGCGACGATGAATGCCTGCGCCGACAAGGCGCTGAAGGCCTCCGACGCCGAACTGAACGCCCTTTACAAGAAAATCCAGGGACGCCTGAAGGACGATGCCGACAAGACGAAGCTGCTGGTTGCCGCGCAAAGGGCCTGGATCGCCTATCGCGATGCCGAATGCGATTTCGCAAGCTCGGGCGTTGCCGGCGGCTCCGCCCAGCCGATGATCACGCTTGAATGCCGCGACGATCGCACACAGAAGCGCGTCGCCGACTTCAAGACCTATCTGAGCTGTGAGGAGGGCGATCTCAGTTGCGTCCTGCCGCCGGCAAACTGATCCGGAAAAGAGCGACGGTCACGGCGCTCGTAGCGGCGCTTCTCTGCCACGTCGGCAGCAACGCCGGGGCGGCAGATATCGACGCGCTTTATCGCAGTGACGCGATCGTCACCGGCACGGGTGAGGCGAATCGTGAGATCGGTTTTCGCGAATGCCTGCGTGAAGTGCTCGTCAAACTATCCGGCGATCCGACGATCACAGAGGCGCCCCGGTTTGCTGCAGCGGAGGCAAAGGCCGGCAGCTTCGTCTCGACCTTCTCCTACCACGATCGCCTCGAAGGCATCCCGATCCATGACGAACAGGGCACGCACGACCGCCCGCATGACCTCACCTGCCGGTACCAGCCAGCAACACTGAATCCGCTTCTCGCAGAACTCGGCCGCAAGCCATGGCTCTCCCCTCGCCCGGCGATCGCCGTATGGCTGGCGGTCAAGGACCAGAAGCGCCGCTTCGTGCTGACACGCGACGGCAGTGAAAGCCCCTATATGGCGGATTCGCTTGAGGCAGCTGCAAAGCCGCTGGCGCTTTCGACCGTGCTGCCGGATGCAGCGACCGTAACCGCCCGGAAACCCGCGCTCGACACCCTTCCGCAAGCGGATCCGGCGCAGCTCTTTGCGTCCGCGACACAGACCGACGGCGACGTGCCGCTCCTCGGCACGCTCGTCTGGTCCGACGCCGCCCGTGGCTGGATCGCCCAATGGCAGATGGACGCGGGCGGCAAGCGTTACCGCTGGCAGTTGAGCGGCATCAGCTTTGACGACGCCTTTCGCAACGCCATGCGCGGCGCGGCCCGCATCCTCTCGGGAAACGGTGCGCCGTGAACGAGGCATCTGGCGTTGTGGCCGCGATTATCCTCACGGCCGCAACACCGGCTGTTCATCCAAGCGAGGCAATCAGTTCGCGATAGGCAGCCTCAGGGAAGGCTTTCAGCGTCGTCGAGCGCACATTGCCGGCCATGCCAAGCGTGAGCGCGAAGCGTGCGGCCACCGCATCGTCAGGCGCTTCGACGATGGCCACCATGTCGTAGTCACCCATGGTCAGGAAGAAATGCTTGAAGGAGCCGCCCATCTCGCCGAGCACATTCCGTGCGAGGTCGAGCCTCTTCGGGGAATCACGCACATTCTTGACGCCCTGCTCGGTCCAGTTGAGGAGCATGACATACGTCGTCATCTGACACCTCCAATGGGCACGCTTCACGCCCGCGGTGCGATTGCTCCCGCGTACAAGACGGGGTGCCCCAGATTACTGCGAAGGGGCGACTATACTCCCCGGCGAAAGCGCCCACAATAAATCGCATGGGTGAGGCGGAAACGAAAAAGCCGGGCACGTGGCCCGGCTTTCGATCTTTCCATGTACCCGACTTTAGCTGTCGAGGAAGCTTCTGAGCTTCCTGGAGCGGCTCGGATGCTTGAGCTTGCGGAGCGCCTTCGCCTCGATCTGACGGATACGTTCGCGGGTAACCGAGAACTGCTGGCCGACCTCTTCAAGCGTGTGGTCGGTGTTCATGCCGATGCCGAAGCGCATGCGCAGAACGCGCTCTTCGCGCGGCGTCAGCGAGGCGAGAACGCGGGTGGTTGTCTCGCGCAGGTTCGCCTGGATGGCGGCGTCGATCGGCAACAGTGCGTTCTTGTCCTCGATGAAATCGCCGAGGTGCGAATCCTCTTCGTCACCGACAGGCGTTTCGAGCGAGATCGGCTCCTTGGCGATCTTCAGGACCTTGCGGACCTTTTCGAGCGGCATGGCGAGCTTTTCGGCCAGTTCTTCCGGCGTCGGCTCGCGGCCGATCTCGTGCAGCATCTGGCGCGAGGTACGAACGATCTTGT
>Ga0209256_1000374_pt1 | contig 71875 bp, 69 predicted proteins | sample AraplaCol_mCL_r2_2_FD_184270 | JGI IMG/M metagenome (GOLD analysis project Ga0209256, IMG submission 184270) | Arabidopsis root microbial communities from North Carolina, USA - plate scrape MF_Col_mCL_r2 (SPAdes) (version 3) | ecosystem: Host-associated > Plants > Roots > Endosphere | place...
GGTGATGATCGCGGGGTTGCTCTCGACCAAGGACGCAACCGCGACGCTCGGCCATTTTAAGGGGCTAGCGCAGGCGCTCTATGCCGTGCCGATCCAGAATGCGCTCGCGGCGCGCTCGCCCGAGGAGGTCGCGGACGCCGCCCGGAGCGCAGGTCTGGCCGCCGAGGCCTCCGGTTCGGTGGAACAGGCGCTGCGCGCGATCTCCGAGCGGGGCTGGCCGGCACCGCCGCGCATCCTGATCTGTGGCTCGCTCTATCTCGCCGGAGAGGTGCTCTCGGCCAACGGGACACCGCCGACGTGAAGAGCATCCTGATTGCGACCCTGCTTTGCGGCCTGCTCGCCGGCTGCGTCAGCACCAGTGGCACGAGCTCTGCGGCCAGCGTCGAGCGCGTCGCCTCGGGCAAGGCGACCTTCCTGCAGCAGACCTATATGACGATGGATGCGCGCTGCCGGCCGGTGAAGCGGCCGACCGGCGTGCTGACCGAGCTGCCACAGCACGGCAAGGTCCGGATGGCGACACGCAACGCCAAGGCCGAATACGGCCCCGGCGACCATCAGCACTGCGACGGCAAGCTCGGGCCTTCTCTCGCCTTCGAATATACGTCGCGGCCAGGCTATCGCGGCTCCGACAGCTTCGGTGTGCGCGTGCGCTACAATGACGGCGAGATCCGCCCGGCGCGGTTCGACGTCGAGGTCTACTGAACGGCGGGAGGTTCAACCTCGTGCAGCGTGAATTCGGGGCCGGCGGGCCGGCTGTTTCCGTCATCGGCCAGGGCAGCTGGTATATCGAGCAAGGCGACCGCCGCGAGGCGATTGCGGCGCTCCGGCGCGGGCTCGATCGCGGGCTTTCTCATATCGACACCGCCGAGATGTATGGCGACGGCCGCTCCGAGGCGATCATCGGCGAGGCCATTGCCGGGCGGCGGGACGAGGTCTTCCTCGTCTCGAAGGTGCTGCCCCACAATGCCTCGCGCCAAGGCGTGCGCGCAGCCTTAGAGCGCTCGCTGAAGCATCTCAAGACCGACCGGCTCGACTGCTACCTGCTGCATTGGCGCGGTCCCCATCCGCTGGCAGAAACGTTCGCCGCCTTCGAGGCGCTGAAGCAAGAGGGCAAGATCCTCTCCTGGGGCGTCAGCAATTTCGACGAGGACGATCTGGACGAGGCGCTGGAGGCTGCCGGCAAGGGCAGGATCGCCTGCAACCAGGTGCTCTACCACCTGCGCGAGCGCGCCATCGAGCACGCCGTGATCCCCTGGTGTGAACGCAACGGTGTCGCCGTCACGGCCTACAGCCCCTTCGGCCACAGCGATTTCCCGGAGCCCGGCAGCGCCCAGGGCCGACTGCTCTCCGAGATCGCGGCCCCCCATGGTGCGACACCCCGGCAGGTCGCGCTCACCTTCCTGACGCGGCGCGCCAGCGTTTTCGCGATCCCGAAGGCCGGCCGGTCGGCCCATGTCGAGGAGAATGCCGGAGCTTTGGGGCTTCAGCTGTCGGCGCAGGAGATCGCCCGGATCGACGCTGCCTTCCCGCTCGGCCGGAAGCCGCATTCGCTGCCGATGATCTGACGGGCGGAAACCACGATCCGCCTTCGCGCTTTACATTCCTCCTCCGTCGGCGCTTTCCTAGAGTCAGCGGCGGCGGGTTCGGGGGCGTCCCGGTTGCCTCACCCAGTTGTTGTGTCGATGGAGTGAGAGTGATGCGTCGCCTTCTCGGTTGCCTCGCCGTTCTGATCCTGACCCTCTTCGGCAACGCCGCTCAAGCCGGCATCGACGTCAAGATCGACCTCGCCGCCCAGCGCATGCGCGTGACCACCACCGATGGCGAAGCCTATGACTGGAAGATATCTTCCGGCCGCAAGGGTTTCCGCTCGCCGACCGGCGTCTACCGGCCGATCCGGCTCGAAAAGAGCTGGTATTCGCGTAAATATGACGGGGCGATGCCCCATTCGGTGTTCTTCCGCGGCGGCTACGCGATCCACGGCACGACGGCCGTCGGCGCGCTCGGCCGGCCGGCCTCGCATGGCTGCATCCGTCTGCATCCGACTAACGCCGCCAAGCTCTTCGCACTGGTTAAGAAGCATGGCTACAGCGAGACGCGGATCGCGCTGAACGGCTCCATCAACGATGGCCTGTCGCGCTTCGCCAAGGCGCCGGGGACCTCCAAGGCCAAGCTCGCCAAGGCCTCCCCGACCAAGAGCCAAATCGCCAAAGCCAAGCAGCGCCAGCATGACTTCGCGGTCGCGCAGCAACAGCGGAACGGCTGGGAAGCGGCGCGTGGGCAGATCCTGCTGCGGCCCAGCCTGCCGGCGGGCGCCTATGGCTACCAGCCCTACTACCCGACCTATCCGAGCAGCGGCGGCTGGCGCTAGCCTGGAAGCTAGAGCGCTTCCGGCACGATCCGGAGCCAGCCTTCGAGCGCCTCGCCTGGGGCGAGCCGCCGCAATGGCGCTGCCAAGCGCGCAGCCGGCTCGCTCGGCGCGCCGATGGTGTGGCTCTGCGGCTCGACGCAGAGGAAATCCGCCCCAGCCGGAGCCCAGACGACCGGGCAGTTCAAGTTCTCGCTCGCGGTCAGCGTGATCGCGAGGCCGGTTGAAGGCGTCTCGATCCGGGCGCGCCCATCCCAGCCGAGGAAGCTCCAGGCCGTGACCTCGGGAGAGCGGAAGACGGGGGCCTGCGCATAGGGCCCGCCATCGACGAAAGCCTGCTGCCCCGTCGCGCGGAAGGCCTCGCCGAAGACCAGCGCGCCGTCCGCATGAAGGGCGAGGCGCGTATCGGCCGCACATGGAAACCAGGGGTGGTGCCCGATGCCGAAAGGCAGCGTGGCGCCCGCCTCGTTGACGATCGAGAAGCGGATGGTCATGCCGGCCTCGTCGAGGATGACCTCCTGCCTCGCGCGATAACGATAGGGATCGGAGCCTTCCGTCCGGCGATGCTCGAGCACGGCCTGCGCGCGATCATTGCTGATGACCTGCCAGGCCGACTGCCAGCCGAAGCCGTGGATGGTGCCGTCCTTGTCGTTCCTTGGAACCAGGAAATGGCGCTCACCATCGTCAACCACGCTGCCGAAAGCGCGATTGGCGAAAGGCAGCATCGCCCATGTCCCGAAGAAGTTCGGCGCGGCTGTCGAAGGCTCGGCGCCCGCCGGCGGATACAGCACCTCGTGAAGGCGTCCATCCGGCCCGCGCCAGGTCAGGCGCGAGACGATGCCGCCCGCGTTTGGAACGAGCGTGGCTTCCAGGTTACCGGCCTTCAGTTCGAGCATCGTACCCATCCGATTCGCCCGCTTCCTATGCCGGAGCGTTGCCGCGATTGCGCGGCTGGCGCAACCCGGCGCTCTTGACCGGAGCCTATGCGACAAGGAGAGTCTGCGCCCTTTTCACGTTACCCTTGCCGGAACCTGCCATGCCGAAACCTCTGATCGCGCTCGACTGGGGCACGACCCGCGCGCGCGCCTTTCTGATCTCGGAAACGGGCGAGGTGCTGCAGCGGCGTGTCGCCGACCAGGGCATCCAGTCGGTGCCGGCCGGCGGCTATCCCGCAGCCTTCGAGGCGCTGGCGGGTGATTTCCGGCGCGCCGCTCCCGATGCTCCGATCCTGCTCGCCGGCATGGTCGGCAGTCGCAATGGCTGGATCGAGGCGGCCTATGTGGCCTGCCCCGCCTCGCCGGAGGAGATCGCCGCTGCGGCGATCCGGGTCGAGCTCGACAAGAGCACGACCGCCACCATCCTGCCGGGTCTGAGCTGGGACGACGGTGCCTTCGACGTCATGCGTGGCGAGGAGACGCTGATCGTCGGCCTCGGCCTGACGGATGGCATCGCCTGCCTGCCCGGCACCCATTCCAAATGGGCCGAGATCAAGGGCGGGCGGATCACCCGCTTCGCGAGCTTCATGACCGGCGAGGTCTACGGGCTGCTGCGCGAGAATTCAATCCTGAGCCGCCTGGCGGAGGCGCCTTCGGGAACCGACACCGCTGAAGGCGCCGCCCGCGGCCGCGCTGCCTCGAGCCGGGCGGGCGGGCTTCTCAACAGCATCTTCGCCGCGCGTACCGAGGTTCTCGGCGGCCGCATGCCGGGCGGGGCCGTCGGGCCGTATCTCTCGGCACTGCTCGTCGCGCAGGAGATCGCCGGCGCGCAGGCCTTGTTCGGCCATGGCGCCGAGATCCATCTTGTGGCCGACGGAGCGCTCGGCGAGAGCTATGGCGGCGAGCTCGAAGCCGCGGGCCTGAAGGTCCGCAGGATCACGCCGGAAGCGGCCTTCATTGCCGGCGTCAGGCGCCTCTCCTCCGGCCTCACGGCATGATCGTCGTCTTCGGCTCGATCAATATCGACCTCGTCACCCCGGTCGAACGGCTGCCCGGGGCCGGCGAGACGGTGCTCGGGCCGGGATATGCCGTCCATCCCGGCGGCAAGGGGGCGAACCAGGCGCTCGCGGCGCGGCGCGCCGGTGCCGACGTGGTGTTGGTCGGCGCAGTCGGGCGCGACGGCTTCGGCGAGGCGGCGCTCGCCCTGCTGGCTGCGGACGGGGTCGACCTCGCCGACGTCGCGCGGATCGATGAGCCGACGGGTGCGGCCTTCATTGCCATCGATCGCGACGGGGCCAACCAGATCATCGTCGCAGCCGGTGCCAATGCGGCCGCCGAGCCCAGCGCCCTGCGACAGATGCCGCTCGGCGAGACGGACGTCCTGCTGCTGCAATGCGAGGTGCCGGCAGCTGCCAACCTCGCCGCCGCCCGGGCTATGAAGGTTGCCGGCGGGCGCGTGATTCTGAACCTGGCTCCGGCTCAAGAGCCCGCGGCGGCGCTTCTCTCCTGCCTCGACATCATGATCGTCAATGAGCATGAGGCGCTGGTGCTGGCGCAATCGCTGGGCTGGCCTGAGCAGGAACCGGAGGCCATCGCGCAAAGGCTCGACGCCGAGCGCGGCATCGCCGCAGTGGCGACCTTGGGTGCCGCGGGCGTCGTCGCCTGGCAGGCCGGGGTCAGGCACCACCTGCCGGCTCCGCAGGTCACGGTCGTCGATACGGTCGCAGCCGGGGACAGCTTCACGGGCGCCTTCGCAGCGGAACTGGCGGCGGGCGGTGACTTCGGCCAAGCATTGCGCCATGGGCTGGCAGCCGGTTCGCTCGCCTGCACCCGCCCCGGCGCGCAGCCGAGCATTCCCTATGGGGCCGAGATCGCAGCCCTGCTCGGCGAAGGGGACATCCGGCTCAGTTGAGAACGTTGGGGCGATCTTTTATTCGGGGCAACCTTTTAAGTCGCCGAGAAGGATCTGCTCGGTACTGTCTTTGCCGGCGGGCTTGCCGGTGCGCGGGCGCGTGAAGATCGGGTTGCCGCCGATCGGCACGGCACCGATGCCAACCGCGCCCAGAAACGGGAGGGTCATCTGGCCCACGATCGGCGAGAAGCTGTAGCTCGCGCTCGCCATGATGACCGAGGTTTTCGGAACCTTGGCGCTATCGGGCAAGGGAACCGTATCGCCACGCTTCAGCGGCGACGAGCCGGGCGGATCACTGCTGACCCAGCAGACGCGGCCAACGCCTTTGTCATCGACGACGATGCTGGAGACGGTCATGCTGGCTTTGCGGGCGTCATAAGGCAGCAGGACCGTGCTGGCCGCGTTGAAGATGTTGGTCATCTCGGTGACGGGCACCGCCGGCAGACGTGCGGTGAGATCGCTCAGGGTCGAAGTCAGTTGCGTGACCTTGCGGTTGGTCATCACGAGTTGCACGACGTCGACCATGCCGACATAAGCGAGCACCAGGAACGGCAGCACCATCGCAAATTCGACGGCCGCAACCCCTTCACGCGCATCGCGGAAGCGACGCCAGAGCCGGGAAAGGCGCTTGCCTGCCATTGCTGTCGCGTCCCCGGGCATCAGATAAAGGGCTCCGTGCGGAAGGCGACGCTCGCGATCAGGCCGCGGCGGCCGGAACCGGCGTCGCCGATATTGGAGAGAGCCTCCGAAGCCCAGACCGTGAGGAAGAGCTTGTAGTCCAGCACCGCCCGGACCACGACGATCTGGCCGGGGCCCGGCTGGCTATAGGAGAAACTGCTTGTGTCCAGCTTGCCGCCTGCCAAAGGATTGTTGCTGGCTGTGCCGGAACTGGCGGTGCTGAAGTCCGCATAGCTGCGCACATCGATGCTGAGCTTGTTGCAATCGATGAGGCCCAGAGGCGCCCGCGCGCAGATCGCGTCGCGAAAAGCTGCAGCGTTCGTGACGGGGTCGGTGGACTTGTAGAGGTCGCGCGATTGGCCGGTAACGATCGAGCGCGACGCCTGCGACAGCGCCTCCTCCAGGACCTGACTGGTCCAGAACATCAGGCCGGTCTCGAAGATCGCCCAGAGCAGCATCAGGAAAGGCAAGGCAACGAAGCCGAATTCCACCGCGGCCGCGCCGTCCTGGGCCCGCCTGAAGCGGCTGAACACCCGCCGTTTGCGGCTCTTGGCCTGGGGCCGGGCCTCGCCTGCTGGTCGCACGGTCTCTGTCTTCCGTTCGGACATCGATGGGCCTCGTCGAGCTACGGGCTCGGACAAGACGCTTTCTACGGCAAAAGAATTTCCGATCAGTTAGAGGCGTTTCGCCCCCACGAAAGGCAGGGTGAAGATTTCATTTACCTTGTCGGAGCCCGGCGTCGCGTCCGCGGCGCGCGCTCGTGCGCGCGTTTCATAGCTACGAGGCAGCTTGGGTCGAGAGGCCGGCGCTACTGTCAGAGGCAGAGGCTGGGCCTTACTTGGCTTCGCTGCCCGTCGCCATGGCATTGCGGCTGGTCGCCTGGGCGCCGGCCTCGCCGAAATATTTCTGCGCATCGCCGAGTTGCAGCGAGGGCTGACAGACCGGGGTGCAGGAATAGCTCTCGCGCTCCATGCCGCGCTGAACGGTGAGTACCGCGTCCGACGCGGCGCTGACACGCACCAGAGACTCGGCGAGAAGCGTGCCGCTGGAATCAAGCGCGATCAGATTGGTCACGCCGAAGCTCTTGCCCGTCACGACCATGACGCCGTTGCGCTGAAGGGTAACGTCTGCGATCGCCGGGTTGCCGACGATGACGGTGCGCGCCTTCTCGGGCAGGCGCACCACCTTGGCATGGTCGACCAGGACGAGAACGCTGTCGCCTGGTGTTTCCTGCGGGGCGGCCTGCGCGGTATTCCCCACGAGAACGGCCGCCAACGCCACGGCGGCAACCCGCCACGGCGCGTGCCGACGAGGCCCTTCGGAAGTGAGGTGGGTCGACATGGCAGCGCCTCAAAGCTTTGTGACGGCTCCAGAGAAGCGCAAAATGATGAATCAAACCCTAAAGCGATGCGGCATCAGCGCTTTCGTCCGATGCATCCAAGCGTGACGGAACAGGATCTGCTTTGCGCCTAGCCAATCTTCGACCGTCCGAGTTAATTCTATCACATGTCTATCATTGTTTAAATGCCTTATTTACCAGTTATATTTTGCTCAATACAGGATTTATATAAGATTTTTCTTTTCTTAGAATCAAACAATTGCGCGTTAACCACAGAACAGACCAATTTCACAGAGCGCCAATTCTTCGATCGGCTTAACTGATCAGCAAGAGGAGCCGTCTAAGGTCACTCCTGTCGCTGACCCAAGCCACTTCAGAGCAAAGGCAGCCGTCAAACCGTGGTGTAAAGGAGCTTCAGCATGACCAAGGTTCTCGCGCGTTTCGTCAAGGACGAGTCCGGCGCCACCGCCATCGAGTACGGCCTGATCGCCGCCCTGATCGCCGTCGTCTGCATCACCGCTTGGTCGAACATCGGCGACCAACTCAAGGCCACTTTCCAGAAGATCAACACGGAGCTGACCACAGCTAACGCCAAGAGCTAAGCTTAGCTTCCGGGGCAGCCTTTGCCCCGATCTCGAGCATGATGGAACGCCCTGGTCTCGCCGGGGCGTTCCGCTCGTTCGGGCGTCGTTTTTTCTCAATTGGCGTAAGGCTTTGGTGAGGCCTGCCTGCGAAGCTCGATTTCGAGACCGGATCGGAGCCAACCCATGTCGTTTTCCCTGATCATCATGCTCGGCGTCTTCCCCTTTGCCATGGCCTACGCCGCGGCAAGTGACCTTGTCTCGATGACGATCTCGAACCGGCTCTGTCTTTTGCTGGTTGCAGCCTTCGCGGTCTGCGCCCTCCTGTTGGGTCTCAGCCTCACCGACATCGCCTGGCATCTCGCCGCTGGGTTCACCGTCCTGGTTGGCGCTTTCGGCCTTTTCGCCGCGGGCTGGATCGGGGGCGGCGACGCCAAGCTCGCCGCGGCGACGGCGCTCTGGTTCGGCTTCGACCAGCTCATGCCCTATCTGCTGCTGTCGAGTGCGGGCGGCGGCCTGCTCACCCTGCTGATCCTGTGGCTGCGCGCGCAACCTCTGCCTGTCTTCGCCGCGAACTGGACCTGGGCCCATCGCCTGCATGCCCCGAAGGAAGGCGTGCCCTACGGCATCGCACTCGCTTTCGCCGCACTGTTCCTGCTGCCGGAAACCCCGCTCTGGCATGCGGCGATCGGGGCCTGAGACCAGAACTTCAGAAAATATACGTCCGATTAACCATAAGTTGACGTTTCGGACCGACGATCCAGCGAGGAGCCGGCTTGAATCCGGCTTGAGGATCGCAGTTCGATGAGTCCCGCACGCATCATTATTCTCGTGGTCGCGTTGGCGGCCGGACTCGGCGCCGCGCTGTTGGTCCAGGCTCCTTCGCAGGCTCCTGCGCCGGTCGCCAAGGTCGAGGCCGCGCCGACGGTGCCCGTGCTCGTTGCAGCGACCGACATCCCGATCGGCAGTACGATGACCGCCGATGGTCTACGCTGGCAGAGCTGGCCGCTCTCCGGCATCCCGGCTGGCATCATTCGCAAGGACGAGGCTCCGGATGCCGAGAAGGAGATCATCGGCCAGCTCGCCCGTCAGGCTCTCTTTGCTGCGGAGCCGATCCGCCGCGAGAAGCTGATCAGGACGGACGGTACCGGCTTCCTGTCCGCCGTGCTCCCATCCGGCATGCGCGCCGTGGCGATCAGCACCGATGGCCGCGGCGCCAGCACGGCTGGCGGCTTCATCCTGCCGAACGACCGCGTCGACGTGATCAGCACAAGCCGCGGCCAAGCGAGTGGCGACAACCCCACGCTGTCCAGCGAGACCCTGCTCTACAACATCCGCGTCCTGGCGATCGGCCAGAACGTCCAGGAGCGCAACGGCGAGAAGGTCGTGATCGGCGAGACAGCCACGCTGGAAGTCGATCCTGGACAGGTCGAGACCCTGATCCAGGCCCAGAAGACGGGAACACTCTCGCTGGCACTGCGCAGCCTGAAGGATGCAAGCGAAATCATACCGCCCGGACAAGCGGAGAATGCGATGACGTTCGTGCGCTACGGCGTCTCCTCCAAGAGCGTGAAGCCATGACCAGATCACCCCTCCGCTTCACCGCAGCCCTCGCGCTTGCCCTTGCCGCCAGCAGCGCTCTCGCCCAGTCCGCCCGGGGCCAGGCGCCGGTCCTCAATGTCGGAGCAAGCGAACATGCGATCTCGCGCAAGCTCGACCTCTCGATCGGCCGCTCGCTGATCATCGAGCTGCCGCGGGACGCCAAGGAGGTCTTCGTCGCCAACCCAAAGGTCGCCAATGCCGTGGTGCGCACGGCGCGCAAGCTCTTCGTCATCGGCATCGCAGACGGCGCGACCTCGATGTTCGTCATGGACGGCGATGGCCGGCAGATCACGGCGCTCGAGATCAACGTCGGGCGTGACCTCAACGTCCTGCGCCAAACGCTGCGCACCGCGCTGCCGAACTCCCAGATCGAGATCAAGCCGGCCGGCGATTCGATCCTGCTGGTCGGCTCCGTGCCCAACGCCTCGGACGCGACCCAGGCCGTCGACATCGCCAACGCCTTCGTAGGCTCGTCCGGCACGGGCGGCGGCAAGGGCGCGGTGATCAACTCGCTGACGATCCGAGACCGCGATCAGGTCATGGTCAAGGTCACGGTGTCCGAAGTCTCGCGCAAGGCGATCAAGCAGCTTGGCATCAATTCGACCGGCGAGTGGAAGCTCGGCAATTTCTCGATAACGCCCAGCATCGACAACCCGCTGTCGCTATCGCCGCAGGCCCTGTCCGCCACGGCGATCACGGCGGGAATCGGCAACTCTCAGAATTTCACGCTGCGGGCTCTCGAGCGCGCGGGCCTCGCCCGTGTTTTGGCGGAGCCTAACGTCACCGCGATCTCGGGCGAGAGCGCGAAGTTCACCGCGGGCGGCGAGGTTCCGATCCCCACCGGCTACACCTGCGACCCGGCCAAGGCCGTCTGTACGCTCGGCGTTCAATACAAGCCGATCGGCGTTGCCCTCAACTTCACCCCGATCGTCCTGTCGGCCAACAAGATCAGCATGCGGATCGCGACCGAGGTCACCGAGCTCGATTTCGAGAACCAGATCGTGCTCCAGGGTGGAAACGGACAACCCAGCGTCACGGTCCCCGCTTTCCGCGTGCGCAAATCGGACACGACGGTCGAGCTGCCTTCTGGCGGCACGCTGGCCACCGCCGGCCTGATCCAGCGCATCTCCAAGACGTCGCTCAACGGCCTGCCCGGCCTGATGAACCTGCCGATCATCGGCGTGCTGTTCCGCTCCCGCGACTACCAGCGCGAGGAGACCGAGCTGATGATCACCGCCACCCCCTATATCGCCAAGCCGATGCAGCCCAACGAGATCCAGCGTCCCGATGACGGCTTCGTCGATACACACGATGCCCAAGCCATCCTGCTCGGGCGGCTCAACAAGCTCTACGGCAGCGGCAGCGGGCCCATCCCGCAGGCCTACAAGGGCCGCGTCGGCTTCATCACCGACTGACCTGCCGGTAATCGCAATGGATGACGGACGCTCCGACATGACGGCTCCCTCACGCAACAAATCGCTCCGGACGCAGAGCGTCGCTGCGGCGCTCGCGCTCGGCGCGCTGCTCGGCGGCTGCGCCGGCAAAGGCCTCAACACAGATCCGGTCGCAAGCGCCCCCGTGGACGTCCGCGAACGCCACCCAATCGTGCTGCGCGACGCGCCGCGGTCGCTCGATGTCTTCGTCGGCCGGGCCGGCGGACGGCTCGACAGCCGGCAGGCGCAGGACGTCGCCTCCTTTGCCCGCGAGTATCGGCGCTCGGGCCGGGGCGGAATGGTGGTGCAGGTGCCGACCGGCGCCCGTCGCGATCATGCCGCTCACAACACGCTCGAAGGCATTCGCGCGGAGCTTTCCCGAAACGGTGTCTCGGGCCTCGCCATCCGCAACTATCCGGTCGAGGACCCGGGTCTCGCTTCGCCGATCCGGCTGACCTTTGCCTCGCTCCAGGCCGGCCTGCCGCATCAATGCGGGCAGTGGCCGACCGATCTCGGTGCCTCGGACTACAAGTTCGATGCTTCGAACGAGAGCTACTGGAATTTCGGCTGCGCCACCCAGGCGACCTTCGCCGCCCAGGTCGCCGATCCTGTCGACCTCGTCAGGGCACGCGATGAAGGACGACCGGACATCGTCAAGCGCATGGGCGCGATCGGCAAGATCCGCCAGGGCCAGGATCCCTCGACCCAGTACCGCCAGCAGACGCCGCAGATCAACTCCACGGTCGGAGGTGGAAATTGATGGAGCCCGCGACGAACGAGTCCACGGGGACGGAGCCGGCGAGCGAGGAGGTGATCGCGCCTCTGCCGCGCATCACGCTGCAGGCCTTCTGCGAGACGCCAGCGGTCGCCGCCACGATGCAGACCGTCGTCGCCGACCGGCGGATGGACAAGGCACATGCCCGCGTCCAGATGGGCGGGCCGGCCGCCGCCGTCGAGGCGTTCAGGGCGGCGCCGACGCCAAATATCATCGTGCTCGAGACTGTCTCCGATCCGGCGACCCTCATCAGCCATCTCGAATCCCTGTCGGAAAGCTGTGACGCCGGCACGAAGGTCGTGGTCATCGGCCATGTCAATGACGTCCAGCTCTACCGTGACCTCATCCGCCGCGGCGTCAGCGAATATCTGATCGCGCCGCTGGAGACGCTCGACGTGCTCCGCACGCTGTCGGAGCTCTATGTCGCACCCGAGGCGCGCAATCTCGGCCGCGTCATCGCGGTGATGGGTGCCAAGGGCGGCGTCGGCGCCTCGACCATCGCCCACAACATCTCCTGGGCGATCGCGCGCAATCTCGACGCCTCGACCGTGATCGTCGATCTCGACATCGCCTATGGAACGGCTGGCCTCAACTTCAACCAGGACCCGCCGCAAGGCATCGCCGAGGCCGTCTTCGCGCCGGAGCGCCTCGATTCCGCGCTGCTCGACCGACTGCTCTCACGCTGCAGCGACAATCTCGCGCTTCTTGCCGCCCCGGCCGTGCTCGATCGGACGATCGACATCGGAGAGGACGCGCTCGAGCAGTTGCTCGATCTGCTGCGCGCCAGCGTGCCCTGCATCGTCCTCGACGTTCCGCACCAGTGGAGCCACTGGGTCAAGCGGACCCTGCTCGGCGCCGACGAGATCGTCATCGTAGCCGAACCCGAGCTCGCCTCACTGCGCAACGCCAAGAACCTCGTCGATCTCTCGCGGAGCGCGCGCCCGAACGATTCGGTGGCCCGGCTCGTGCTCAGCAAGGTCGGCATGCCCAAGCGCCCCGAGATCAGCACGGCCGAATTCGCCAAGGCGCTCGGGATCGATGTGCTCAGCTCGATCCCCTTCGATGCCCAGCTCTTCGGCACGGCTGCCAATAACGGGCAGATGATCGCGGAGGTCCAGGCCGCCGGCAAGGCGACGGAAGCCTTCACGCAGATCGCGACCGCGCTAACCGGCCGTGGCGAAGCCAGGCGCAGCCGGCGCAGCCTGCTCGAACCGATCGTCGCCAAACTGAAACGCCGCAAGGCCTCCTGAGATGTTCGGAAAGCGACCCGCGGGCGCCACCGTCCCAACCCCGAGAGCCCAGGCCACCCTGCAGTCGGTACCGCGCAGGCCGGACGTGGCGCAAGCGCCACTGGAGGAGCGAAAGGCCCCGCCACCACCGCCTTTGGAAGCGCAGCGCTCCGAAGAATACTACCAGATGAAGAGCATGATCTTCGGGGCGCTGATCGAGGCCATCGATCTGTCGCAGCTCGCGAAGCTCGACTCCGAATCGGCACGCGAGGAAATCCGCGACATCATCAACGAGATCATCTCGCTGAAGAATGTCGTGCTCTCGATCGCCGAGCAGGAGGAACTGCTTGACGACATCTGCAACGACGTCCTCGGTTACGGCCCGCTCGAGCCGCTGCTGGCGCGCGACGACATCGCCGACATCATGGTCAACGGCGCCGGCCGGACCTTCATCGAAACCGGCGGCAAGATCCAACTCACCAATGTCCGCTTCCGCGACAACGCGCAGCTGATGAACATCTGCCAGCGCATCGTCAGCCAGGTCGGCCGGCGTGTCGACGAAAGCTCGCCGATCTGCGACGCCCGCCTCGCCGACGGCTCCCGCGTCAACGTCATTGCCCCACCGCTGGCGATCGACGGGCCGGCACTGACCATCCGCAAGTTCAAGAAGGACAAGCTGACACTCGATCAGATCACCAAGTTCGGCGCGATCTCGCTGCCGGGCGCGGAGATTCTGAAGATCATCGGCAAGGTCCGCTGCAACATCGTGATCTCGGGCGGCACGGGCTCGGGCAAGACGACGCTGCTCAACTGCCTGACCAACTACATTGAGCATGACGAGCGCGTCATCACCTGCGAGGACGCCGCCGAGCTGCAGCTCCAGCAACCGCATGTCGTTCGCCTCGAAACCCGCCCGCCCAATCTCGAAGGCACGGGCGCGGTGACGATGCGCGATCTCGTCAGGAACTGCCTGCGCATGCGCCCCGAGCGCATCATTGTCGGCGAGGTGCGCGGACCAGAGGCCTTTGACCTGCTGCAGGCGATGAACACCGGCCATGACGGCTCGATGGGCACGCTCCACGCCAACACGCCGCGCGAGTGTCTGAGCCGTATCGAATCGATGATCACCATGGGCGGCTTCAGCCTGCCCTCGAAGACGCTGCGCGAGATGATCTGCTCGTCGATCGACGTCATCATCCAGGCCCAGCGCATGCGTGACGGCTCGCGCCGCATCACCCACATCACCGAGGTGATGGGCATGGAAGGCGAGGTCATCACCACGCAGGACCTGATGGTGTACGAAGTGCTGGGCGAAGACGCCGCCGGCAAGCTGATCGGCCGCCACCGCTCGACCGGCATCGGACGGCCGCGCTTCTGGGAGCGCGCCCGCTATTTCGGCGAAGAGCAGCGCCTTGCCACGGCCCTCGACCAGCTCGAGCAGATCGGCGACGGCAATGCCGGCTGATCCTGCACGTTTCGAAGGGAGCCTGCGATGAACGGCAGCATGCTGGCCGTGGCTCTTCTGGCCATGCTCGCCGTCGGCGGCGTGGTCTATGCGCTGCTCTATCCAACGCTCAGCGGCGAAAAACGCGCCGAGAAGCGGCGCCGGGATTTCGCTGGCCCTGTGGCAGCGCGCGGCATCGACCGCGAGGCGCAGGCGCGGGCCAAGCGCGGCCAGATCGCCCAGAGCCTCAAGGACATCGAGAATCGCGAGAACGCCCGCAGCAAATTGACGCTTGAACAGCGTATCGGTCAGGCGGGGCTCAACTGGACGCGACAGAAATACTACCTCGTCAGCGCCGCGACGGCAGTCGCGCTGGGGCTGCTGTTCTGGATCGGTAGCACCAATCCGATCCTCGGCGCGACCGGCCTCTTCGTCGGCGGCTTCGGCCTGCCTGCCTGGTTCCTGAAGCGCTGCCGGAACAAGCGCCTCAAGACCTTCGGCACCGAATTCCCCAACGCGCTCGACATCATCGTGCGCGGTATCAAGGCCGGCCTGCCGGTCAATGACTGCCTGCGTATCATCGCGACCGACACGACCGAGCCCGTCCGAGGCGAGTTCCGGCAGATCATCGAGGCGCAGACGCTGGGCCTGCCGCTTTCCGATGCCGTCGGCAAGCTCTACGAGCGCATGCCCTGCGCCGAAGCGAATTTCTTCGGCATCGTCATCGCGATTCAGCAGAAGACCGGCGGCAATCTCTCGGAGACGCTGGCGAACCTCTCCCGCGTCCTGCGCGAGCGCCGCAAGATGCGCGACAAGATCCAGGCTGTGTCGATGGAAGCCAAAGCCTCGGCCGCCATCATCGGCGCGCTGCCGCCGACGGTGGCGTTGCTGGTTTATCTGACGACGCCGAAATACATCGAACTGCTCTGGCTCACCCAGATGGGCAAGCTCGCCCTCGTCGGCTGCGGCGTCTGGATGATGATGGGCATCCTGATCATGCGCAAAATGATCAATTTCGACATCTGAGGCGGGGCCATGATCTCCCAGATCGCTGAAGCCGTCACGAACCCGCAGCTGTTGCTGGCACTGCTCGCCGCAGTGGCAGCAGCGGCGACGGTGCTGACCATCGCGATCCCGTTGACCGAGGGCAACACCCTCAACAAGCGCATGAAGAGCGTCGCGACCGAGCGCGACAAGATCCGCGCCCGCGAACGCGAGCGACTCACCCGCCAGAACGACCGGGTGAATCTGCGCCCTGAACCCAAAGCGTACATGCGCCGCATCGTCGAGCAGTTCAAACTCGGCGACTGGCTCGGCACCGAGAATGCCAAGCTGAGGCTCGCCATGGCTGGCTATCGCGGCGCGCAGGCCGAGGTCGCCTTCCTGTTCTTCCGGCTCGCCGCCCCCATCGGGCTCTTCCTGTTCACACTCTTCTATGTCTTCGTGGTCAAGGACTTCGGCCAGCCTGTCACGATCCGGATCGGCATGGCGATCGGAGGCGCCTATCTCGGCCTCAAGGCGCCGGAGATCTTTCTCTCCAACCAGATCAGCAAGCGCCAGCTCTCGATGCGGATCGCCTTTCCCGATGCGCTCGACCTGCTGCTGATCTGTGTCGAAGCCGGCATGTCGATCGAGCAGGCCTTCCGTAAGGTCTCGACCGAGATCGGCGGGCAGTCGGTCGCGCTGGCGGAGGAGTTCGCGCTTTGCACGGCCGAGCTCTCCTATTTGACCGACCGCAAGATCGCCTATGAAAATCTGACACTGCGCACCGGTCTCGAAAGCGTCAAATCCGTCTCGACGGCCCTGATCCAAGCGGAGCGCTACGGCACGCCGCTCGGGACCGCGCTCCGGACGCTGGCACAGGAAAGCCGCGACCAGCGCATGAACGCGGCCGAGAAGAAAGCCGCAGCACTGCCGCCCAAGCTCACTGTGCCGATGATCGTGTTCTTCCTGCCGGTGCTCTTCGTGATCATCATGTTCCCGGCGTTGGTGCAGGTCTTCGGCTGGAAGTGACGGGCAAAGCCAGGCTACGCTGAGCCTACTGCGGCCCGCCAGCGCTGTGTCCACCACAAGCTGGATAAGGCTGGTGAAATCTGGACAGTGAAGGAGCTTATCGGCGCCTGCTACGCTCAAAACGTGGCACTAAAGGGCTTTCCGGCAATCAAGGACGGATCGTGACCAAAGCCATCTTCGTGATGATACCTCTGCTCTTTGCATTGAACACGACCAGCACAGTGTTCGCTGCCGACGTACTGCCGCAGAATTTACGCGGCGTCTGGGCCCTAGAGCCGGCCGATTGCTCCAACGATGGCGCCGCTGATTTCAGGGTCAAGGTCACAGCGAACGAGGTCGTTTTCGCGGCCTCTGCCTGGGCGGCGCGACGCTGGAAACAATCGGGTAGCGGTTGGCACGGCTTGGCCCGCGTCAACGAGGAGGGCTATGCCGGGCATCTGCCCGGGTTGCGTTCGATCACCCTGCAGCTGACGAGCGGGAAAACGCTGAAAATCAGCCTGCAGGGCGAGCCGGCGACAATCTACCACCGTTGCTTGAGCTCGAAAGCAAGCTGAAGAACCAGACGCCTCTACCCGTCGATCGGGACGGCGCCCACGTCTTTCCGAATGCGCATGAGGCTTGAAGGGGACTGCGTCGAAGGAGCGCCTTTTACCCGTGCAGTTCGGAGCCGAGTTGAGCGCCTTGCTGGGCTGGCGGCTGATTGGTCGGCTTCGCCCGGCCCTTCGCGCCTTTGAGCAATTCCCAGCTGTTCTGCTGGCTGACGCTGCGCTTGAGATAGGCGATGGTCGCCGCTGCCTCCGTCGGGCTCTGGTCCCGCCTCGCCAGCGCCTCGGCCTCGCCGAACCGGCCCTGCAGTCCGAGGACCAGAACGAGGTTCTGGCGCACCCTTATATCGGCGCGATCCGAGTTGACCGCCTCGGTGAGCACGCGCTCGGCCTCCGGCAGCTTCCGCGAGAGGGCAAGCGACAGGCCGTAATTGGACATCACCGTCGGCTCGCCGGGCGCGAGCCTGAGCGCCGACTGATAGATCTGCTGAGCTCGTGCATGATCGCCGAGCTGGTCGGCGACCGTTCCCTGGGCGGAGAGGATGCGCCAGTCGGGCCGCTCCGGCGAATGAGCGCGAGCAAGGACTTCGTCCGCCTCTTGAAAACGGCCATTGTCGGCGAGCGAGCGGCCATAGGCGCCGAGCAGCTCGCGATCGTCCTGATAGGTCAGGACGGCGCTCTGCAGCACGGCCAGCGCCTGGGCATTCTGGTCGAGCGCGCGCAGAGCACGGGCGTAGTAGAAGGCCGCATCGCGATCCTTCCGGTTGGCATCGTAACGCTTGGCCCAGCTGTCGCGCTCGGCTTCCCAATCGGACGCCGTGCGGGGCTGGCTCGCCTGGCTGCGGCCGATCGAGCCGGTGACGTCGCCGAGGCCACCACGCCCCTGGCAGCCTGCCGCGGCGAGCGCGCCGAGGCAGACGGCGAGCGTCAGACCGAGGCGCCGCTGGCGAGCGAATCGCGAATCGGAAGCGGGTTTCGCTGAAGGGGCTGACCGGAAAGACATAAGCCGGGAAGACATGGGCCGGATCGCCTCGCGACAACGGGGTCGTCTGAATGGGTTCGTCTGGTCCTTACGGTGATAAAGCGTTAACCCTAATGCATCCTTAATCCCCTCGCCGACCTCGCGACCCAGAACAGATCAGCCGACCGTGCACAGCCTCCTGACGCCCGCTTCCGCCACGGCGGTTCCGATCCATGTCGTTTCGGCCGAAGGCTGGCCCGCCTTGCAGGAGCGGCTCGCTCCCTTGAGCCGCAGCTTCGCGCTGGCGCAGGGCTTTGCAGCCCGCCCCGGCCAGCATTGCCTGCTGCCCGATGCCGCGGGCGCGCTCTCCGCGGTGCTGCTGGGGCGCGACGCGACGGCCCGCCGGCGGGACCCCTTCGCGCCGGCACGGCTGGCGGCGCTGCTGCCGGCCGGCGACTATGCGCTCGAAGGCGAAATCGACGATCCGGCGCTGGCCGCGCTCGGCTGGCTGCTGCAAGGCTACCGCTTCGACCGCTATCGCAAGCCGAACCCGATCCGCGCGCGCCTTGCACTGCCGAAGGGTGTCGACGGCGAGGAGATTAGCCGGATCGCCGAATCGGCCGCGCTCGCGCGCGATCTCGTCAACACGCCCGCGAACGATCTGGGGCCCGCCGAAATCGAGGCGGCGGTTCGCGACTTGGCTGCCGAATGTGGCGCAAGCGTCAGCAGCGTCATCGGCGATGAACTCCTCGCCCACAATTTCCCGATGATCCATGCGGTCGGTCGTGCCTCGTCGCGGGAGCCGCGCCTGATCGACCTCGGCTGGGGCGACCCGACTCACCCCAAGGTGACGCTGATCGGCAAGGGAGTCGCCTTCGACACCGGCGGCCTCGACCTCAAGCCCTCCGCCGCGATGCTGCTGATGAAGAAGGACATGGGCGGGGCCGCGGCCGCGATCGCCGCAGCGCGGATGATCATGCTGGCGAAGCTGCCGGTGCGCCTGCGCCTGCTGGTCGCGGCGGTCGAGAATTCGGTCTCCGGCTCGTCCTTCCGGCCCGGCGACGTGCTCGCGAGCCGCAAGGGGCTTTCCGTCGAGATCGGCAACACCGATGCCGAAGGCCGGCTGATCCTGGCCGATGCGCTGGCGCTCGCCGATGAGGAGGCGCCGGAGCTGCTCATCGACTTCGCGACGCTGACGGGCGCGGCCCGCACCGCGCTCGGCCCGGAGCTGCCGCCCTTCTACACCCATGACGAGACGCTGGCGGACGAGATCGCCCGGACCGGCATGGCGGTGAACGACCCGGTCTGGCGGCTGCCGCTCTGGCCGGCTTATGACGCCATGCTGGATTCGAAGATCGCCGATGTGAACCATGTGTCCAGTGGCGGCATGGCGGGCTCGGTCACCGCGGCGCTATTCCTCAACCGCTTTGTCGAGAAGACCGCGTCCTACGCGCATTTCGACATCTATGCCTGGAATCCCTCGACCAAGCCGGGACGCCCCGAAGGCGGCGAATGCCAGGCCGCGAGGCTGACCTACGCCCTGGTGAAGCAACGCTACGCCTGACCGCCAGTCCGACCGATTAAGGCTGATCGGCAAAGCCGATTGCGCCGGCACGGCGGCCGGATAATGATACGGACCCGTAACGATCGGGAACCGTGCCTTCATGCCGCTGGAGATCAGGCCCTCGCAGGCGCTCAGACTGTGGCGGCAGGTGCATCTCGATCTGGTGCGGGACGGAGACGCCGATCTCTCCGCCCGCCAGACGGCGATCCTGCTGACAGTCTATCTCGAATTGCCGCCGCATACGGTCCGCGGGCTGGCGAAGCAGCTCGGCGTGACGAAGCCGGTCATCACAAGGGCGCTCGACACGCTGGGCAAGCTCGGCCTGCTCGCCCGCAAACGCGACGAAGCCGACCGCCGCAATGTCGTGATCCAACGCACGGTCGCCGGCGCGCTCGCGGTGGAGAGACTTGCCGATCTCGTCACCGAACATGCGAAAGAGATCGGCGCGAGCTGATGGTGCCGTCATTGCGAGGAGCAAAGCGACGAAGCAATCCAGGGGGACTGGGCTGAAGCATTCAACCCAGTCCCCCTGGATTGCTTCGCTGCGCTCGCAATGACGCCCCAAGCCGAAATACTCTAGATTACCGCCATGACCGCGATTCCCGACCGCCGCATCACCGCCTTCCGCCCCGACCTCGCCGCGCGCCATCTGGCCGGGTTGGTGGAGGCTGCCCGTTTCGCCGATCCGCAACCGATGCGCGTCATCGCTTCGTCCGCTCCGCTCCGGCGGGAGCCGCGGCCGGATGCGCCTCTGGACACCGAAGCGCTGGCCGGGGAATTGGTGCAGGTCTATGAGCGCGAGGAGGGCTGGGCCTGGGTCCAGCTCGCGGGCGACGGCTATGTCGGCTATCTGCCGGACGACGCCCTGCGGCCGGACCAACCTCAGCCGACCCATCGCGTCACCGCGCTCAGGACCTTCGTCTATCCCGGCGCCTCGATCAAATTGCCGCCGCTGGCTGCGCTCTCGCTGGGCGTGAGCGTCGCGATTACCGAGACCAAGGGAGACTTCGCCGTGCTCGCCGATGGCGGCCATGTCTTCGCGAAACATCTGGCGCCCATCGATAGCCATGAGGGGGATTTCGTCGCCGTCGCCGAACGTTTCCTCGGCGTGCCCTATCTCTGGGGCGGCAAGACCAGCCTCGGCGTCGACTGCTCAGGGCTGACCCAGCTCGCGCTTGCCGCGGCCGGCATTGCCGCACCGCGCGATTCCGACATGATGGAGGCCGGGCTCGGCACCGCGGTTCCCTTCGACGAGGCACTCTCGGGCCTCAAGCGCGGCGACCTCGTCTTCTGGAAGGGCCATGTCGGCATCCTGACCGACCCCGAGACGCTGCTCCACGCCAACGGCTACACGATGACCGTTTATCGCGAGCCGCTGCGGGAGGCCCGCGACCGCATCCGTGACAAGAGCTTCGGGGCGATCACCAGCATCAAGCGGCTGGGCTGAAAGCTCAGGCGAGCCCCTTCAGCCGGTAGAGCGCTTCCAGCGCCTCGCGCGGCGTCATCTCGTCCGGCTCGATCCCGGCCAGCGCGTCGCGCAGGCCGTCGGACTCTGCCTCGGTGACGGCAGGTGCCGGGCGGCGGGCCGGCGCGGCGAAAAGCGGCAGATCATCGACCAGCGAGGCGACGGGCTTCTCGCGCTCGGTCTTCTCCAGCTCACCGAGAATGGCGCGCGCCCGCTCGACCACGGCCGGCGGAAGGCCTGCGAGCTTGGCGACCTGGATGCCGTAGGAGCGGTCGGCCGCGCCGGGCACGACCTCGTGCAGGAAGACGACCTCGCCCTTCCACTCGGTGACGCGGACCGTGGCGTTGGCGACGCGGTCGAGCCGGTCCCCGAGCGCTGTCAGCTCGTGGTAATGAGTCGCGAAGAGGCTGCGGCAGCGATTGACTTCGTGCAGGTTCTCTATCGCAGCCCATGCGATCGAAAGGCCGTCGAAAGTCGCCGTGCCGCGGCCGATCTCGTCGAGGATGACGAGCGCATGCGGGCCGGCCTGGTTCAGGATCGCGGCGGTCTCGACCATCTCGACCATGAAGGTCGAACGCCCGCGCGCCAGATCGTCGGCCGCGCCGACACGCGAGAACAGCCGGTCGACAATACCGATATGGGCCTTCGCCGCCGGCACGAAGGAGCCCATCTGCGCCAACACCGCGATCAGCGCGTTCTGGCGCAGGAAGGTCGATTTACCGGCCATGTTCGGGCCAGTGATCAGGCAGATGCGCCCGCCCTTGGCTTCGGTGCCGGGCGGCGAGAGTTCCGTGTCGTTGGCGACGAAGGGCTTGCCGTCGCGCTTCAGAGCCGCCTCGACCACGGGATGGCGGCCGCGCTCGATGGTGAAGGCGAGGCCGGCATCGACCTCGGGTCGGCTCCAGCCCTCGCGGGCGGCGAGATCGGCCAGGGCCGCCGCGACGTCGAGCTCGGCCAAGGCGAGCGCCACCGCCTTGATCGGCTCGGCCTCAGCCAACACGGCCTCGCTCAGGCTCGCAAAGACGGCGAGCTCCAGCTTGAGCGCCCGGTCGGCGGCGGAAGCGATCTTGGCTTCCAGCTCGCCGAGCTCGACCGACGAGAAACGCATCGCATCCGACATGGTCTGGCGATGCACGAAGACCGCGCGCCAGGGCTCCCTCAGGAAATCCTCGCCCACGGCCTGCGGCACCTCGACGAAATAGCCGAGCATGGCGTTGTGCTTGATGCGCAGCGTCCGGCAGCCGGTCTCGGAAGCGTAACGCGCCTGAAGCTGGGCGATGACCTTGCGCGAATCGACCTGGAGCAGGCGCAATTCATCGAGCGCCGCGTCATGGCCCTCGCGCACGAAGCGGCCGTCGCGGCGGTTGAGCGGCAGTTCCTCGGCGAGCGCCGCATCGAGCCTGACCGGCAGGTCCGGATCGCTCTCGCCTAACGCCCGCATGGCCCGCGCCAGTTCCACCGGCAATTCGCCGCGCCGGACCAGCAGGGCGGCGATCTCGCGGGCCGCGTCGAGGCCGGCGCCGAGTGCTGCAAGATCCCGCGGACCACCGCGGTCGAGCGAGAGCCGCGCCAGCGCGCGCGCCACATCCGGCACCTTCGCCAGAGCGTGGCGCAGATCCTCGCGAAGCCCACTATCCAAGACCAGAAGCGCGACCGCATCGTGCCGCGCCGCGATCGCGACCGGATCGGTCAGGGGGCCGGCGAGGCGTTCGGCCAAGAGCCGCGCGCCGCCCGGCGTCACCGTGCGATCAATGGTGGCGAGCAGGCTGCCCTGGCGCTCGCCGCCCAGCGTGCGCGTCAACTCCAGATTGGCGCGGGTCGCGGCGTCGATCAGCATCGTCGCCGAGCCGGAATCGCGCACGGGGGGCGAAAGCGGCGGGCGCGCTCCCAATTGCGTGCGCTCGACATAGGCCAGAGCCGCGCCGGCAGCCGCGATCTCGGCGCGGCTAAAGGCGCCGAAGGCATCGAGCGTGGCGACGCCAAAGAATTCCTTCAGCCGGCGCTCGGCCGAGGCGGCGTCGAGCCCGTCACGGGCGAGCGGCGTCACCGGAACCGCGATCTCGCGCCAGAAATCCTTGAGCTCTGGATCGTCATGGATCGCATCCGGGCAGACGATCTCGCGTGGCTCCAGCCGCGAGAACTCGATGCCGAGCCGCTCCTGCGGCGTCTCCATCACGGTGAAGCGACCGGTAGAGATGTCGATGGCGGCAAGGCCGTAGAGCGCGGCAGCTTCCCCGGTCTTCCGCCTTGCCACCGCAACGAGCAGGCTGGCGCGGCCCGGATCGAGCAGCCGGTCCTCGGTGATAGTGCCGGGCGTGACGAGGCGCACGACATCGCGCTTCACCACCGATTTATTGCCGCGCTTCTTGGCTTCGGCGGGATCCTCGGTCTGCTCGCAGACCGCGACGCGATGGCCGGCGGCAATCAGGCGCTGGAGATAGTCGTCGGCGCGCTCGACCGGCACGCCGCACATCGGGATGTCGTCGCCCTGATGCTTGCCGCGCTTGGTCAGCACGATGCCGAGCGTGCGCGAGGCGATTTCGGCATCCGTGAAGAACAGCTCGTAGAAATCGCCCATCCGGTAGAACAGCAGGCAGTCCGGATTCGCGGCCTTGATCTCGATATACTGCGCCATCATCGGCGTGACGCGCTCGGGCGCGGCGGCGGCAGGTGTGACTTCGCTGGGAGGGCTGTGACGCATTGGCGGGCACGCTAGCAAAATGCGCTGGCGAGGCCATCCGTTAGGACAGCTTTCAACAATTGAAACTACGGTTTCCCAGCCGAATCGGCCGAAGGTTACGCTATTGCTGCTGATCAACCTCGCCCAGAGCCTGTTCTTTCTGCTGTTGGCCGCGCTGCTCGTGACCGTGATCACGCCGCGCATTGCGGAACGGGGCTGGCTGCGGCAGGTGGTGATCGGGATCCTGTTCGCGGCCGGCGGCATGATCAGCCTGTCGAACCCGTTCTTTACGCCGTCGGGCCTTCCGATCGATTCGCGCAACAGCTTCGCCATCCTGGCCGGCCCGATCGGCGGTCCCCTGACTTCCATCCTGACCGCAGTTCCGCTCGCCGTGATGCGCTATTTCAACGGCGGCCCCGGCATGGTGAACGGCCTCGTCGGCATCAGCCTGCGCGGCGTCATCGGCGCCGCCTACGGGATCTGGATGATGCGCCGCGGGCGGCCTCTGGGGCTCGCCGACCTCGGGCTTCTGAGCGCGATCGACGCGATCTGCCTTGTCGTCGCCGCCGGGGCGAGCTCGGTCGAGATGCGCGAAAAATTCCTCCACGAGGCGGCGCCGGTGCTGCTCCTGGTCCAGTCGACAGGCATCTTCCTCACGGGTCTCGTCTTCATCAACGACAACGAGCGGCGCGAGACCGCCTATCGGTTGCGCACGCTCTTCGAAAGGGCGCCGGGAACACTCTACCAGCGCATCCAGCGCCCGGACGGCTCACGCTCTTACCAGTTCGCTTCCTTCCAGCTCGACAAGCAGCTCGGCGTCTCCAAGGAAGAGGCCGAGCGCGATCCGGGAGCCTGGCTCGGCAAGATGCTGCCCGAAGATCGCGCCCTCTACGACATACGCTGCCGCGAGGCGCGGGAAGAGGACACGTTCTGGCGCTTCGAGGGACGCCACCAGACCGTCGATGGCGGCATCATCTGGCTGCGCAGCGAATCGACCAGGCGCCGCCTTCTCGACGGAACAGTCGTCTGGGACGGCATCCTGCTCGACGTCACGGCGGAGAAGACGCTGGAGACACGGCGCGCCGAGATCGAAAGCCTGCGGAAGGCTGCGCTCAACGAACTCGCAGGCGACCTCGAACGCACCGTCGGCAGGGCGCTCTCCGATGTCAGCGAATCGGTCTTCAGCATGCATGAAGCCGCCAACCAGATGGTCGAGAGCGCCAACAAGACGACCCAGCGCGCCGAAGGCGTGACCAAGGAAGCCGGGAGCGCCTCGCAGCGCGTCAGCAGCGTCGCCGTCGCGGCCGAGGAAATCGAAGCCTCGATCCGCGAGCTGACGCGCCAGACGCAGCATGCCGACGAGACCGTCCGTGCGGCGGCGAGCTATGTCCGCAGCACGCGCAGCGACGTCGCCGGGCTGACGGAAGCCGCCGACAAGGTCCGCGCCGTGCTCGATTTCATCGAGGAGATCGCGGCGCGCACCAATCTGCTCGCGCTCAACGCCACGATCGAGGCGGCGCGCGCCGGCGCGGCCGGCCGCGGCTTCGCCGTGGTGGCGGGCGAGGTCAAGAATCTGGCCGAGCAGACGCAGAAGGCGACGCGCGACATCGCCGAGACCCTGGCCGACATTCGTGCTGCCGCCGCCACCGCCTTCGAGGCCGTGGCCCATATCGAGGGCACGATGACGACGATCGAGCAGACCTCGGGCGCGATCGCTTCCGTCGTCAGCCGTCAGGCCGACATCGCCTCGACCATCGCCGCCGATGCGCAGGCCGTCGCGCTCAATGCCGATGCGGTCACCATCAATGTCGGCGCGGTCGGTGCGGAAGCGCGCATCACCGGCGACGCCGCGATCCATGTCGCGGACGCGGCCCGTAAGGTCGACGAGGAGACCGAGGCGCTCGACCGCTATGTCGGCGACTTCGTCCGCAGCGTCCGCAACCGCTTCTAGCGGCGGTTTTCTTCTCCTCTCGTCATTGCGAGCGCGGCGAAGCAATCCAGCGGGACTGGGACGAACGGCTCAGCCCAGTCCCCCTGGATTGCTTCGTCGCTAACGCTCCGCGCAATGACGGCGAGCTTCCTGATCCCCTCCGCTACGGCAAGGGTGCTGTGAAGCAGCGCCGCTTGTGATCTGGCGCCGCCGCGCCGTATGGTCACCGCCCTCCGAGGAAACGCACAAGAAAAGACTCCTGCGATGACCAGCCAGCCGCCGACCAAACGCGCCCGTCCGACCTTCACGGATCAGGAGGCGCTGCTCTTCCACTCGCAGGGGCGGCCCGGCAAGCTGGAGGTGGTGCCGACCAAGCCGATGGCGACGCAGCGGGACCTCTCGCTCGCCTATTCGCCGGGCGTGGCCGTGCCGGTGCTGGCGATCGCCGAGGACCCGTCCAAGGCCTATGACTACACGACCCGCTCGAACCTCGTCGCGGTGATCTCGAACGGCACCGCCATCCTTGGCCTCGGCAATCTTGGCGCGCTCGCCTCCAAGCCGGTGATGGAAGGCAAGTCGGTCCTGTTCAAGCGCTTCGCCGATGTCGATTCGATTGACCTCGAGGTCGACACCGAAGATCCGGACAAGTTCATCGAGGCGGTGCGCTATCTCGGCCCCTCCTTCGGCGGCATCAACCTCGAGGACATCAAGGCGCCGGAGTGCTTCATCATCGAGCAGCGCCTGCGCGAGCTGATGGACATCCCCGTCTTCCATGACGACCAGCACGGCACCGCCATCATCGCGGCCGCCGGCCTGATCAACGCGCTCGACCTGACCGAGCGCGACATCACCTCGACGAAGCTCGTCATCAACGGCGCGGGCGCGGCCGCCATCGCCTGTATCGAGCTTCTGAAGGCCATGGGCTTCAAGCCCGACAACGTCATCCTCTGCGACACCAAAGGCGTGATCTACCAGGGCCGCACCGAGGGCATGAACCAGTGGAAATCGGCGCATGCGGCCGTGACCGACCGTCGCACCCTCGCCCAGGCGATGGAGGGGGCGGATGCCTTCTTCGGTCTGTCGCAGAAGGGCGCGGTGACGCCGGAGATGGTCGCCTCGATGGCGCCGAACCCGATCATCTTCGCCATGGCCAATCCCGACCCGGAAATCACGCCGGAGGAGGTCCACGCGATCCGCGACGACGCGATCATGGCGACCGGACGCTCGGATTATCCGAACCAAGTCAATAACGTCCTGGGCTTCCCCTTCATCTTCCGCGGCGCGCTCGACGTGCGCGCGACGACGATCAACATGGAGATGAAGATCGCGGCGGCCGAGTCGCTGGCGATGCTGGCGCGCGAGGACGTGCCTGACGAGGTCGCCGCCGCCTATCAGGGTGCCCGGCCGCGTTACGGCAAGGACTACATCATCCCCGTGCCCTTCGATCCGCGACTGATCCATGTCGTGCCGATGGCCGTCGCCCAGGCCGCAATGGATTCGGGCGTTGCCGGCAAGCCGATCGTCGACACCAAGGCCTACAAGGCGCAGCTCTCGGCGCGGCGCGACCCGATCGCCGGCACGCTGAACCGCATCTTCGAGCGCGTGCGGCGCTATCCCAAGCGCGTCGTCTTCGCCGAGGGCGAGGAGGAGCAGGTCATCCGCGCGGCGGCCTCCTTCGTCGGGCAGGGGCTCGGCCAGGCGATCCTGGTCGGCCGCGACGAGCGCATCCAGGAAACGGCGGCCTTCCTCGGCGTCGATCTCGAAGCGAAGGGCATCGAGATCCACAATGCGCGGCTCTCGCACCGCAATGCGGCTTACGCGCAATATCTCTACGAGCGGCTGCAGCGGCAGGGTTATCTCTTCCGCGACTGCCAACGCCTGATCAACCAGGACCGCAACCATTTCGCCGCGGCGATGGTGGCGCTGGGCGATGCCGACGCGATGGTGACGGGCGTGACCCGTAACTACTCGATCGCGCTGGAGGAGGTCCGCCGCGTCATCGACGAAAAGCCGGGTCACAGGGTGATCGGCGTCTCGGTCGTGATCTCGCGCGACCGCACCGTGCTCGTCGCCGACACGGCGATCACCGAGATGCCGACGGCGCAGGAGCTCGCCGAGATCGCCATCGAGGCGGCCGGCGTCGGCCGGCGCCTCGGCTACGAGCCCAAGGTCGCGATGCTGGCCTTCTCGACCTTCGGCCATCCGGCCGGCGAACGCTCGGAGAAGGTGCGCGAGGCGGTGAAGCTGCTCGACGCCCAGCGCGTCGACTTCGAGTATGACGGCGAGATGGCGGCCGATGTCGCGCTCAATCGCGAGACGATGAACCAGTATCCGTTCTGCCGGCTGAGCGGGCCGGCGAACGTGCTGGTGATGCCGGCGTTCCACTCGGCCTCGATCTCGACCAAGCTGCTGCAGGAGCTTGGCGGCTCGACCGTGATCGGCCCGCTGATCGTCGGCCTCGACAAGCCGGTGCAGATCGTGCCGCTCGGCGCCAAGGACACCGACATCGTCAACATGGCGGCGCTGGCGGCGTTCAATATCGGGGGCTGAGCAAGCGCCGATCGGCGCCGGAACCACGCCGTCATTCCGGGGCACGCCAAAGGCCGAGCCCGGAACCCATGAACAGCGGATGTAAATCAAAAGGGCGGCAGCGATGTCGCCCTTCTCTATTTCGTCGTGTTCATGGGTTCCGGGCTCTTCGCTGCGCGAAGCCCCGGAATGACGAGGAGATTCGAGTGCCTGACAGCCCTGGCCTCAGGAAAACGCTTCCCGCAGGTCGATCGTCGCGGTCTTGCCGATCGCCTCGAAGTTGCGCTTCAGCCAGCGCTTGCCGGCGTGGCGCCCCATGTCGCGCAATCTCAGCAGGAAGGACCAGTCGGCATTCATCCGCGAGGAGGAGGTCAGCTCCGCCAGCGGCGGGCCACCATCGATGCGGTGCATCAGCACGCGCTTGTACTCGTCGCGCGGCAGCTTGCCGGTATCGACGAGGCGGTTGACGAAGTCGATGGCGCGCAGTTCGCGCAGCAGCGAGGCGTTGAAGGTGATCTCGTTCAGCCGGTCCTGGATCTCGCGCGCCCGGGTCGGCAGCTCCTTGCGCAGGAGCGGATTGATCTGCACCAGCAGGATGTCGTCGGAATGGGCTTGGTAGAACAGCGGGAACAGGGCTGGATTGCCCATATAGCCGCCGTCCCAATAGGCCTCGCCCTTGATCTCGACGGCCTGGAAGACCATCGGCAGGCAGGCCGAGGCCATGAGATGGTCGGCCGTCAGCTCGCTGCGCTCGAACAGCGCGATCTTGCCGGTGCGGACATTGGTGGCGGCGATGAAGAGCTTGACCGTGTTGCAGGCCCGGACCTTCTCGAAATCGATCAGGTCCGCGATGACGCCGCGCAGCGGATTGATGTTGAGCGGGTTGACGTCGTAGGGGCTCGCCACCTTCGAGAACATCTCGAAGAAGATCATGCCCGGCGGCGTGCCATCATGGCCCCAAGCGCCGAGCATGGTGTCGAGCAGCGAGCGCTGGGCGCCACCATATTTGCCGTCGACGCTGACGGCCCGCCAGAAGGTCTCGAGCTGGGCGCGGGCAGCATCGGCCCCGCCTTCAAGCCAGCCCTCGACCAGCACGACGGCGTTCATCGCGCCCGCACTGGTGCCGGTCAGCGCCTCGATGCCGAGCCGGCCATCCTCCAGCACGGCGTCGAGCACGCCCCAGGTGAAGGCGCCGTGGGCGCCGCCACCCTGGAGCGCGAGCGATACCGTCTTCTGCGCCTTCGGGCCGGCGAGCCCGAGGACCGGCTCGCTACGCGGCAGGCGCCCGCTCACTCAGCCGTCCAGCCGCCGTCGATCGGCAGCGTCGTGCCGGTGATCGACTTCGCGCCATCGGTGCAGAGGAAGACCGCGAGTGCGGCGACCTGCTCGACCGTGACGAATTCCTTGGTCGGTTGGGCCTCCAGCAGCACGTCCTTGATGACCTGCTCCTTGGTGAGGCCGCGCGCCTTCATCGTGTCGGGGATCTGCTTCTCGACCAGCGGCGTCCAGACATAGCCCGGGGCGATGGCGTTGACGGTGATGCCCTTGGCCGCAACCTCGAGCGCCACCGTCTTGGTCAGCCCGGCGATGCCGTGCTTGGCGGCGACATAGGCCGATTTGAACGGCGAGGCGACGAGGGCGTGGGCGGAAGCCGTGTTGATGATGCGGCCCCAGCCCTTCTCCTTCATCTTCGGCAGGGCGGCCCGGATCGTGTGGAAGGCCGAGGACAGGTTGATCGCGATGATCTGGTCCCATTTCTCCAGCGGGAACTCGTCGATCGGCGAAACATACTGGATGCCGGCGTTGTTGATCAGGATGTCGATGGCGCCGAAAGCCTTCTCGCCCTCGGCGATGAAGGCGGCAATCTCGGCGGGCTTGGTCATGTCGGCGGCCGAGAACACCACCTTCACGCCGAATTCCTTGGCGAGATCGGCACGCAGCTTTTCAGCGTCAGCCGGAGGCATGATGCCGTTGATGACGAGGTTCGCGCCTTCGGCGGCAAGCGCGCGGGCATAGGCGAGGCCGATGCCCGAAGTCGAGCCGGTGATGGCGGCAGCACGGTCCTTGAGAAACATGATCGTCGAGGCTCCTGACAATCGGGAAGAAAATGCTTAGGTTCGGGGCGAACAGGGCAATTGCCGCAACGACAGGATACGCTCACGTTGCCCGATGAGTCTTTGCAACGCAACATGACCAAATTGCAGCCCCACGCCCATGCGCATGGCGACCATGCGCACCACACGCATGACGGCGAAACCTGCCGCCACGCGGAGGATCACCGCGCCCACGCCGCCGAGGCGCTGGAGCGGGCCGAACGCATCTGCAAGGAGCGGGGCTTGCGCCTCACTCCGATCCGGCGCCAGGCGCTGGAAGCGCTCCATGCCGACCATCGCCCCGTCGGCGCCTATGATCTCGCCGACCGGATTTCACCGGCGGGCGGGCGCCGGCTTGCGCCGATCTCGATCTATCGCGCGCTCGATTTCCTGGTCGAACAGGGCTTCGTCCACCGGCTCTCCTCGAAAAACGCCTATATCGCCTGCCTCCACGGGCACGGCGCGGACGACGTCGTCGCCTTCCTGATCTGCGAGGCCTGCGGCGGGGTCGACGAGGATTCTTCGCCCGCCATGAAGAAGGCTGTGGCGGCCATCACCGAAATCCGGCAATTCTCCCCTTCGCACCAGATGGTCGAGATCGTCGGCCTCTGCGAGCATTGCCGCAACGCCGCTTCATGATAGATGAGCCCGCATGAATGAGCGCGCCTTCTCATACCTGACGCCGGAACGCGCCGGCCCGCTCGGCCGGCAGCTCACCGTGCCGGTCAAGGTCGGCCATGTCACGGTCGGTGGCGGCGCGCCTATCGTCGTGCAGTCGATGACCAATACCGACACGGCCGACATTGCCGGTACCGTCGCGCAGGTCGCCGCGCTCGCCCGCCAGGGCTCGGAACTCGTCCGCATCACCGTCGATCGCGACGAGGCTGCCGCCGCCGTGCCAAAGATCCGCGAGCGGCTCGATCGCATCGGCGTCGACGTGCCGCTGGTCGGCGACTTCCACTATATCGGGCACAAGCTGCTGGCCGATCATCCGGCCTGCGCCGAGGCGCTGGCGAAATACCGGATCAACCCCGGCAATGTCGGCTTCAAGGACAAGAAGGACAAGCAGTTCTCCCAGATCATCGAGATGGCGATCCGGCACGGCAAGCCGGTCCGCATCGGTGCAAACTGGGGCTCTCTCGATCAGGAGCTGCTGACGGCGCTGATGGACGAGAACGCCAAGGCGCCCCGGCCGCTCGACGCGCGCGCCATCATGCGCGAGGCGATGGTGCAGTCGGCGCTGCTCTCGGCCGAGCGCGCCGAGGAACTCGGGCTCGGACGCGAATACATCATCCTCTCGGCCAAGGTCTCCGGCGTGCAGGACCTGATCACGGTCTACCGCATGCTCGCCAGCCGGGCGAACTACGCCATCCATCTCGGTCTCACCGAGGCCGGCATGGGCACGAAGGGCATCGTTGCCTCCTCGGCCGCGCTCGGCATCCTGCTGCAGGAAGGCATCGGCGACACCATCCGCTATTCGCTGACGCCGGAGCCGGGCGGCGACCGCACACTCGAGGTCAAGACGGCGCAGGAGCTGCTGCAGACCATGGGCTTCCGCGCCTTCGTGCCGCTCGTCGCAGCCTGCCCGGGCTGCGGGCGAACGACCTCGACCGTCTTCCAGGAGCTGGCGCGCGACATCCAGAACTGGATCTCCAGCTCGATGCCGGAGTGGAAGAATGTCTACCCGGGCGTCGAGAACCTCAACGTCGCGGTGATGGGCTGCATCGTCAACGGGCCGGGCGAGTCCAAGCACGCCGATATCGGCATCTCGCTGCCCGGCACGGGCGAGGCGCCGACCGCCCCCGTCTTCGTCGACGGAAAGAAGGTGGCGACGCTGCGCGGCGCCGGGATCGCGGAGGAGTTCAAGGCGATGGTCGCGAGCTATGTCGTCAAGCGCTTCGGCAGCGGCGGCGGCGGCGCTGACTGACTCGACGCCTTTGCGCTCCGCATACATTATGCTAGAGGCCCCGGCCTTTCGCTGCGCCGCAGCACGCGTGGAGTTCCCCGATGGGGCATGACCAGCCGAATCCGACGGCCATCCGGCCGGAGGATGCCCGCTTCGGGCTCGACGACGGCCATGGCCAGCCACACGGCAATGGCCACCATGGCAAATCGGGCTATGCCGCGCTGGCGCTGGGCGCGCTCGGCGTCGTCTATGGCGACATCGGCACCAGCCCGCTCTACGCGCTGCGCGAAACCATCATGGCCGCTACCGGCGGGGTGGAGAACGCCTCGGTTCCCGACAGCGTCGTCATCGGCGTGCTCTCGCTGATCCTGTGGTCGCTCGTCGTCGTCGTGACGCTGAAATATGTCGTGCTGCTGATGCGGGCCGACAATAACGGCGAAGGCGGCATCCTGACGCTCGTCGCGCTGGCCCAGCGCAGCCTCGGCCGGGCGCGCAGCCACGTCGCGCTGCTGCTCGGCATGATCGGCGCTGGCCTGTTCTACGGCGATACCGTCATTACTCCGGCCATCTCGGTGCTCTCGGCGATCGAGGGCGTCAAGCTGATCACGCCCGCGCTGGACGACTACATCCTCTGGATCGCCTCGGTGATCCTGATCGGCCTGTTCGTGATGCAGAGCCACGGCACGCATCGCGTCGCGACGCTCTTCGGGCCGATCATGCTGATCTGGTTCCTGACGCTGGGCGGCCTCGGAATCTATCACATCGCCGACGATCTCAGCGTCTTCCGCTCGATCAATCCCTATTACGCGCTGCTGTTCTTCCGCGATCATGCCGGCGTGGCGCTCGCCGTCCTCGGCTCAGTCTGCCTGGCCGTGACGGGCGCCGAGGCGCTCTATGCCGATATGGGTCATTTCGGCCGCGGCCCGATCCGCGGCGCCTGGCTTTATGTCGTCTTCCCGGCATTATGGCTCAACTATCTCGGCCAGGGCGCGCTGATCCTCGCCGACCCCACTGCGGTCGACAATCCGTTCTACCGGCTCGCGCCGGAAGGCCTGCTGCTGCCCTTCGTCGTCATGGCGACGGTGGCGACCATCATCGCCAGCCAGTCCGTCATCACCGGCGCCTTCTCGCTGACGCGGCAGGCGATCCAGCTCGGCCTGCTGCCGCGCATGGAGATCCGCCACACCTCCGAGCAGACCTCGGGCCAGATCTACGTTCCGCGCGTCAACCTGCTGCTGCTGGTCGTGGTGCTGATCCTGGTCTGGTCGTTCCGGACGTCGTCGAGCCTCTCGCATGCCTATGGCATCTCGGTCTTCGGGACGATGGTGGTCTCGTCGATGCTCGCGGCCATCGTCATTCGCCGCCACTGGGGCTGGAGCCCGCTGGCGACCGGCGCGCTGATCCTTCCCTTCTTCCTGGTCGACGTCTCCTTCTTCTCAGCCAACATGCTGAAGCTCTTCCATGGCGGCTATGTGCCGGTGCTGCTCGCCATGGCGTTGACGCTAGTGATGTGGACCTGGATGCGCGGCACCAAGATCCTGTTCGACAAGACCCGCAAGACCGACGTGCCGCTGCTCGAGCTCGTCAGCATGCTCTCGAAGAGCCCGCCGGTGCGGGTGAAGGGCATGGCCGTCTTCCTGACCAGCGACCCGGAGACGGCGCCGGCCTCGCTGCTGCACAACCTCAAGCACAACAAGGTGCTGCACGAGCGCAACGTCATCCTGACCGTGCGCTCCGCCGACACGCCGCGCGTCGCCGAGGAGGAGCGCGTGCGCCTCTCCCGCATCACCGACGATTTCTGGCGGGTCGACATGGTCTACGGCTACATGGAGAGCCCGAACGTCCCCAAGGGGCTGGCCATGCTGCGCAAGCAGGGCTTCAAGTTCGACATCATGTCGACCTCGTTCTTCCTGTCGCGCCGCTCGATCAAGGCCTCGCCGCAGTCCGGCATGCCGATGTGGCAGGACAATCTCTTCATCGGCCTGACCAAGAGCGCGACCGACGCCACGAGCTTCTTCCAGATCCCGACCGGCCGCGTCGTCGAGGTCGGCACGCAGGTGACGGTCTAGGCCAGCCTCCGGCGCGGACGCGCCGCCAAAGCTCTGTTCATTTTCAGTTCATCCGCCCCCGGCGAGGCTCCCGATAGAGGGAGACCGGAAAACCGGCCCCGGGGGAACCATCGCAACCGTGCTGACGCCCGACGAGACGCCAGGCACAGGATCGGCCGTGCCGGGCGACCGGCAGGTTGCTCTGCGCTTTGCCAGCCTGACCGGCGGCTTCTGGCGCGGGGATACGGCGCGTTGCGCCTGGTTCTGGACGCTGCTGCTGGCGGCGGGCGTCATCCTCACCGTCTTCGCCAACGTCACGGTCAATCGCTGGAACGGCTGGTTCTTCGACGCGCTGGAGCGCAAGGACGGCCATAGCGCGCTCGTCGCCATGGCGGTGTTTCCGGTCATCGTGCTGGTGGTCGCGGGGCTCGGCGTCCTGATCCTGAAGTCGCGCGAGACCTTCCAGGTGCACTGGCGGCGCTGGCTCACCGCCAAGCTCGTCGACGGCTGGATCGGCGAGCGGCGTTTCTTCAGGCTGGGGTTGTCCGGCAACGAACCGGCCAATCCGGAATACCGGATCGCCGACGATGTCCGCTGGGCGACGGAGCCGATCGTCGATTTCGCGATGGGCCTGCTCTCCTCGATCATCACCATCGTGATGTTCATCGAGATCCTCTGGGAGATCGGCGGCAGCCTGAGCCTGTCATGGGGCGACAGCGAGATCACCATCCCCGCCTATCTCGTGCTCGCCGCGATCCTCTATGCCGTTATCGTCACCCTGCTGGTAACGGCCGTCGGGCGACGCCTCGCCGGCCTCATCGCCCTGCGCACGGACAGCGAGGCGGGCCTGCGCTTCGCGTTGATGCGCATCCGCGACCACGGCGAGACGATCGCACTCGCCCGCACGGAAACCGGCGAGCGTCAGGCCGTGGCGCTGAGCCATGGCGTGCTCGTCCTGCGCTGGCTGAGCGTGATCAAGCAGCGCGCGCGCCTGACCTGGATCACCAATGGCAGCAGCGCACTGGTGCCGGTCGTGCCGCTGCTGCTGGCGGCTCCGAAATATCTCGCCGGCGAGATGACGCTGGGCGGCGTCGTGCAGGTCGCCGCCGCCTTCGTCGCGGTGCAGAACGCCTGCAACTGGCTGTTCGACAACTTCATGCGCATCGCCGAATGGCTCGCGGCGGCGCGGCGCGTCAACGAGCTGGCCGATGCGCTGGAGGCGGTCGAATGCGAACCGCCGGCGCAGGGCCTCGTCATCGAGGACGGGCCGCATGAGGGGCTGCGCCTGGAAGCGGTGACGCTGTATGATGGCACCGGGCAAGCGCTCGCCGCCGAGATCGACTTCGCGCTGCCCGCGGGCGCGATGCTTCACATCACCGGCGATGCCGGATTCGCGAAGAGCGCGCTGCTGCAGGCCATCGCGGGGCTGTGGCACCAGGGCGAGGGCGCGATCGTCATGCCGCGCGGCGCCCGTGTGGCGACCGTTCCCCAGCATCTGCAACTGCCCGGGATCAGCCTGCGGCATCTTCTCCAGAGCGACCGGCCGCGCCCGACGCCGGAGATCGCTGCCGTGTTGCGCCGCTACGGCCTGTCCACCCTGACATCGCGCCTCGACGGCGAGGACGACTGGAACAAGACGCTGACCCGTGGCGAACGGCAGCGGCTCGCTTTGGCCAGGACCGAGCTCGGCGGCCCCGAGGTTGTGCTGCTCGACGAAGCGACAAGCGCGCTTGAAACCGACGCGGCGCTGGATCTCCTGACCGAGCTGCGAGCGGCCCTGCCCCGCGCGGTCATCATTGCTTTCGGACAGAGCCCCGGCCTCGCCGAGATCGCCAGCCATCGGATCGTACTGCGCCGGATCAGGGGCGTCGCCGCGATCATCGAGAGCGAGGGGTTCGTCGAGCAGCGCGCCGCAGCGATCAGCCAAGCCCACTGACCGGCCTTGCGACCAGACAACAACCTTGGGAGAGGAGAAGCACCGTGAAAATGAACATCTGGGATGCCTTCTGGGGGCTCGAGATCGAGCAATGCCCCTGCGACGTGCATTTCGTCGAATGGCTGGAGGCCGAAAAGCTGAGCGGCCAGCGCATCTATCATTTCGGCACCGGCGGGCATCACTATGTCGGGCTGCGCTGCGCCGAGCCGCATCTCGACAACACGGTTCTCGGCATCACCGCATCGCCGCAGGAATACGACTCCTTCATCAAGCTCGCGACCGACAATCCCAATGTCACCAAGAGCTACAGTGCCTATTTCGGCGACATCTACACCAGCAACGCCCGCCTGCTGCCGCGCTTCGACATCGTGACGCTGTTCCACACCGGCGAATTCCGCGGCGAGGCCAACGACGCCTATGGCGCGCTGACCGATCGCGAAGTGATGGACCTCTTCACCGAGCAGACGGACAAGGGCGGCTACATCCTGTTCTACAAGGGCTCCTACGCCTATGACGTGGCGGAGCGGCTGATCCCGGAATGGATCAAGGCCATGCCTGTCGAGGAGGTCGAGGGCTTCAAGACCCTGCGCATCTTCCGCAAGACGGCCTGATCCGGCCTCTGCCTGCGACAAAGACGGATAGGTTCCCTCATGGGCCCATTCGCCGCGGCGGCTTGTGCATCGCCGAAGACGCGCTATGTCTGCGGCCGGGACGCATGCGCGTCCTCTCGCCCGCCACCACGTCGCTGCGAACCGCGGCGGCGTCGAGCCCAGAGACCGCATGTCGTTCGGCCCGCACGAGCCAGGAATGCCTCTGCGCAAGCGCAGCCGCTGGTGGTGGCTGGGTCCGCTGGCGAGTGTTGCGATCTTCGGCGCATCGCTCGTCGTGCTCTGGCATATCGTCAGCCAGATGGAGCCGGCAGAGCTCGCCGGCGCCTTCTCCAATGCGAGCCTGCGCCAGCTCGGGCTCGCGGCCGCCTTCACCGCGCTGAGCTATCTGCTGCTCACCGGCTATGATGCGCTGGCGCTGCGCCGGCTCGGCCTCTCGATCCCCTATCGCACCACGGCGCTCGCCTCCTTCACCAGCTATTCGGTGTCGTTCACGCTCGGCTTCCCGATCGTGACCGGCGGAACGGTGCGCTATTGGATCTATTCGCCCAAGGGCGTGCGAGCTTCGGAGGTCGCGAGCCTGACCGTGATCGCCGGCCTGACCTTCTGGCTTGGTCTCGGCGCCATCCTTTGCGCCAGCCTGATCTATTCGGCCGAGGCGGTCGCGATGCTGGCGCGTACATCGCCGCTCGTGGTCCAGCTCGTCGGCGGCCTCGTCGGCTTGAGCATCCTCGGCTATCTCGGCTGGATCGCGACGGGCGAACGGAGCGTGCGCGTCAGGGGTTGGAACCTGCCTCTGCCGGGCCTGGGCGTCACGCTCGGCCAGATGGCGCTGGGGGCCTGCGAGGTCAGTGCGGCGGCGGCCGTGCTCTTCGTGCTGCTGCCGGGCGGCTATGGCCTTGAATACCCGACCTTCCTCGCCGCCTATATCTTCGCCTGCCTGATCGGCATCGCGAGCCATGCGCCCGGCGGGCTCGGCGTGTTCGAGGCGACGATCCTGGTCGCGCTCAACCGGTTGCCCTACGAGCACGTGCTCGGCGCGCTGCTGATCTTCCGCGTCGTCTACTACATCCTGCCCTTCATCCTGGCGCTCGTGCTGCTGGCGCTGAACGAGATCATTCGCCGCATCCGCCGGCACGAGCCCTGAGGGCGCGGTAAGGCGCTGCGTCTATCTCAGCGCGATGATCAGCATCAGGAAGACGAGCAGGAGCAGAAGAAGCTTGAAGCTCCAGTTGATCCGCCGCAGCTCGTCGGCGGCGCCGTCCTGCCAGTCCTCCTCCTCACCCTCGTAGGCCGGCACAGCAACAGGATCTGCGGCGGTAGGACGCGGCCACCAGCTGATGCTCTCGATGAAGCCGCGTGCGGGCGCGGCAGTGTGCCCGTCACTGTCGCGGCCGAGATACCAGTCGAGCGGTTCGCCATCCGGCTTGCCGCGATCCTCGGACAGCACCCAGAGGCTCGTCGTCGCACTAAGCGAAACCTCCTGCGCCAGCCCCGCGAGCATGTCGGCCTTGAGCTGCTCGAAGACGGCCGGCGCCAGGAACGCCTCCGCAAAAGGCGTCTCGCGATGACCGAGCATCAGCAGGAGCCGCGTCTCCTCGGCCGAGGCCGCGAGCGGACGCAATGTCAGCCCGATCGGCCCGACCTCGCCGGGAACACCGGCCCGGCCGAGCGTGCCATCCACGACATGGGCCTCGGCGAGGATGCGCCGCCCATCCTCCAGACGTCCGTCACGGCTCTCATAGCCTCCGACGAACCGAAGTCCCGACGCCGTCAGCCGGAAACGCCGGGCGATGCCCTGCACATAGCGGGACGGTTGTCCGCTCTCGGCGGCCACCATGCGTTCAGCGCTTGTTTCGTTCATGCTCCTGCCTCGCTTTGCAGCGCAGGATAGCAACCCGATCCGCCCGCGTCAGGCAAGCCGCTCCTGACAGCGTCATGCCGGGTCGCGCGATATTCGCGGCGCACAACCGTCAGAGAGGACATGCCATGGCCAGCGCATCCGGAGCCGACGAACTCGTCCTGTACACGCACCCGATGTCGCGCGGGCGGATCGCGCGCTGGATGCTGGAGGAGATCGGCCGACCCTACCGCGCCGAGGTGATGGGCTTCGGCGACCCGATGAAGAGCGCCGGTTACAGGGCGCTCAATCCGATGGGCAAGGTGCCGACGCTGGTCCATGGCGATACGGTCGTCACCGAATGCGCCGCGATCTGCGCCTATCTGGCCGATGCCTTCCCAGAGGCGGGTCTTGCGCCCGAACCCGGCAGCCGGCTGCGCGGCCCCTATTATCGCTGGTTGTTCTTCGGAGCGGGGCCAATCGAGGCCTCGGTCAGCAACAAGGCCTTCGGGCTCGAAGTCCCGCCCGGCCGGGAGCGCTCGATCGGCTACGGCAGTTTCGACGACGTGATGGACACGCTGGAGCAGGCGGTCAGCGCTGGAGAATACCTGGTTGGCGACCGCTTCAGCGCCGCGGATCTCTATATCGGTTCGCATATTCAATGGGGTCTGCAGTTCGGCACGATCGAGAAGCGGCCGGCCTTCGAGGCCTATGGTGCCCGGCTCGGAGCGCGACCGGCTGCGCAACGCGCCGACGCGATCGATGATGCGCTGATCGCAGAGATGCAGAAGGCAAGCTGAGCCGGAACGCGCCGGGCGCATGGCGCATGGTCGGCAGGGCGGGTTGTCGCACCCCGCCCGCAGGGCTAATCATGTTGCCCTCAGATGCTCCGCTGCTGCGACCTCAGCGCAGCCGCCTCTTGCGATCGCCATGAACGACATGTCTCCCGTCACCCGGCCGCGCCACGGCATGGGCTTTTACCCCTTCGTGGGCCTCACCGCCGCGCTGATGGCGACGAACGCGCTCGCCATTGATTCGATGCTGCCCGCCCTGCCGGAGATGGCGGAAGCGCTCGGCATCGCCGAGGCCAACCAGCGCCAATGGATCATCACCGCCTATCTGCTCGGCTTCGGCGTCTCGCAGATCATCTACGGCACGATTTCGGACCGCTACGGCCGCCGGCCGGTCCTGCTCTTCGGCCTCACCCTCTATGTGCTGGCGAGCATCGCCGCCTCCTTTGCCGGCTCCTTCGAGGCGATGATGGTGGCGCGCGTGCTGCAAGGCGTCGGCGCGGCAGCCACGCGCGTCCTCGTCGTCTCGATCGTGCGCGACTGTTATTCCGGCCGCGACATGGCGCGCGTCATGTCGCTGGCGATGATCGTCTTCCTCTGCGTGCCGATCCTGGCGCCATCGATCGGGCAGGCGATCCTCTGGGTCGCGCCCTGGCGCTGGATCTTCGGCATCCTGACGGCCTTCGGCGCCATCGTGATGATCTGGGTCATCGTGAAGCTGCCGGAGACGCAGCATCCCGAGGATCGCAAGCCGATCGACGCCGCCAGCGTCACCGCCGCCTTCCGCACGACGCTGACCAACCGCATCGGCGTCGGCTACATGATGGCCATGGCCTTCATCCTCGGCGGCCTGTTCGGCTTCGTGAATTCGGCCCAGCAGGTCTTCGTCGACGTGTTCCGCACGCCGGAGCTGTTCACCACCATGTTCGCGCTGATCGCGATGTTCATGGCGGCGGCGTCGCTGGTGAACTCGCGCATCGTCGGCCGGCTCGGCATGCGCCGCGTCTCGCATGGCGCGCTGCTCGGCTATATCGCGCTGACCGGCGGCCATGCGCTGCTGGCGCTCTCCGGCCATGAATCGCTCGTGACCTTCACGATCCTGCAGGGCGGCGCGATGTTCTGCTTCGGGCTGATCGGACCGAATTTCGGCGCCCTGGCGATGGAGCCGCTCGGCCATGTCGCCGGTACCGCCTCTTCGATCCAGGGCTTCGTCACGACGGTGACCGGCGCGCTGCTCGGCTTCTATATCGGCCAGCACTTCAACGGCACGGTGGTCCCGCTAACGTCCGGTTTTGCGATTTGCGGGCTGTGTGCGCTGGCGATCGTGCTATTCGTCGAGCGCGGCCGGCTCTTCCATCCGGCGCCGGGCCGGAACTGATCACCTGTCTGATCGGGAGCGCTTCCGCTCCCCGTTCCGCCGCCCATGGCGGCGGAAATGCCTGGAATACCATGGCCCGGGACAGACTTCGCCCTCACTGCCCCGCTAACAAGCCGGTCTACGCGACCTTTAGGTTCACAGCCGCGTTCTTGCCGGTCTTGCGATCGGGCTCGAGGTCGAAGCTGATCTTCTGGCCCTCATTGAGGGCACGCAGGCCTGCACGCGTCACTGCGCTGATATGGACAAAAATGTCGTTTCCACCCTGATCAGGTGTGATGAAACCATACCCCTTCGTCTCGTTGAACCACTTCACGGTTCCAGTGCTCATAGTATCCCCTTTGACGTCGTCGATTCCCCCAGCGAGCACAGTGTAGGCGGCAAATCCCGCCGGTTGCAACGCCGCGCCGCACAAACCTTTCCGCGCACGCGAAAAACGGCCGCAATGCCGGCCATGCAAACCGGCTCCGGGGTAAAGCCGCTTGCGGTCGCGGCGCCGCTCCCGCATGAACGGCGGCGAGCTTATGATCGAGGGGATCTGCCTATGAGCAACTATGTGATCGACCCGCCGGCCGTCGTGGCGGTGCCGGTGGCTGGAGGCGGTTCCTTCCCGGTTCGGCGCGTCTTCTGCGTCGGCCGAAACTATGCCGAGCATGCCCGCGAGATGGGCGGCGACCCCACCCGCGAGGAGCCGTTCTTCTTCACCAAGCCGGCCGATGCGCTGCTCATCAACGGCGCCGACATGCCCTATCCGAGCAAGACCGCCGACCTGCACCACGAGATGGAACTCGTCGTCGCGATCGGCACTGGCGGCAAGGACATCCCGGAGGGCGAAGCGCTCTCGCATGTCTACGGCTATGCGGCCGGGCTCGACATGACCCGCCGCGACCTCCAGAACACCGCCAAGAAGACCGGCCGTCCCTGGGACATGGCCAAGGGCTTCGATCTGTCCGGGCCGATCGGCGAGATCGTGCCCGCGAGCCAGGCTGGCCATCCGGCCGCGGGCAAGATCGCGCTCACCGTCAACGGCGCGGTGCGCCAGACCTCCGACCTCGCCAAGCAGATCTGGAACGTCGAGGAGACGATCTCCTACCTTTCCGGCCTGGTCGAGCTGAAGCCCGGCGACCTGATCTTCACCGGCACGCCCGAGGGCGTCGCGGCCGTCGGCAAGGGCGATGTGCTGGAAGGCGAGATCGCCGGCGTCGGCACCGTCCGCACCCGTATCGTCTGATCTCGCTCACAGGACCAAGGAACGCAGCATGCGCCTGACACCCGACGCCAGCGGCGTCTTCCCGATCGCGCCGACGCCGTTCAACCCGGACGGCAGCATCGACTGGACCTCGGCCGATCGCCTCTTCGAGTTCTACCACGGCATCGGCTCGGATGGCGTCACCGTGCTCGGCATCATGGGCGAGGCGCCCAAGCTTGAGCCGGAGGAGTCGGTCGGGTTGGTCAAGCGCGCCGTCGCCAAGATGGGTGGCAAGCCGATCATCGTCGGCGTGTCCGCACCGGGCTTTGCCGCGATGCGCTCGCTCGCCCGCCAGGTGATGGATCTCGGCGCCGGCGGCGTGATGATCGCCCCGCCGCCCTCGCTGCGCACCGACGACCAGATCACCGGCTATTACGCCCAGGCGGTCGAAGCGATCGGCACCGACATCCCCTTCGTGATCCAGGACTATCCTCTGACGCTGTCGGTGGTGATGACGCCGGCGGTGATCCGCAAGATCGTCCAGGACAACCCGTCCTGCGTGATGCTGAAGCACGAGGACTGGCCGGGGCTTGAGAAGATCTCGACGCTGCGCAAGTTCCAGGCGGAAGGCTCGCTCAGGCCGATCTCGATCCTGACCGGCAATGGCGGGCTCTTCCTCGATTTCGAGATGGAGCGCGGCGCCGACGGGGCGAATACCGGCTACGCCTTCCCCGAGCTGCTGATCGACGTGGTGCGCTTGCAGAAGGCCGGGCAACGCGACGCCGCTCACGACATCTTCGACGCCCATCTGCCGCTGCTGCGCTACGAGCAGCAGCAGGGCGTGGGCCTCGCCGTGCGCAAATACACGCTGATGAAGCGCGGCATCCTCAGCCATGAAGCCCAGCGCAAGCCGGGGCCGGGCCTGACCGCGGCGGCAAAGGCCGAGGTCGACTATCTGCTGTCGCGCATCGCGAAGCACGATCCGCGCGCGAAGCTCTGAGGCGCCACCTGCCCCCTCTCCCCTTGCGGGAGAGGGTTGGGGTGAGGGGTCGCACCGCCCTCATCGGAAACGTCGTGAGACCCCTTATCCGTCAGCGCCTCGCGCTGCCACCTTCTCCCGCAAGGGGAGAAGGGAGGACCGGCATCGGCCTCAGTGGCCCTTGTGCTCGCCCTCGGCGCCCTTGGCCGCAATCGAATCGACCTTGAACTCGACATCGACGCTGCCGGCCTTCTCGAAGGTCAGCGTGCCCTTCATCATGTCGCCCTGGTTGAGCTGCTGCTTCAGATCCATGAACATGATGTGGTAGCCGCCGGGCTTGAACTCGACCTTGCCGCCGGCCGGCACTTCCACGCCCTTATCGAGCGGGCGCATGCTCATCACGCCGTCCTTCATCGCCATCTCGTGGATCTCGGCGCGGCCTGCGAAGGGCACCGAGATCGAGACGAGCCGGTCGGGCGTCGAACCCGTGTTCTCGATGCTGAGGTAGCCCCCGCCGACCTTGGCGCCGGCCGGGGTTGCGCGCGACCAGGGATGGCCGATCTTGAGCGGGCCGGCCTGATAGCCGTGGGCGAAGGCGACAGTAGCCGACAGCACGAGTGCGACCGCGGCGAGCGAATGGGAAAGCTTCATGGCTGATGTCCTGAACGATGGACCACTGACGCAGTCCTGATAGGGGGCGCGGCCGCCCGTCGCGGGCAGGCTGGCGCGGATTCGCATGGGAGGAAGAGCTGCGCTTCAGCCGACAGGCGGCGCGCGCGATTGCGCAAGGCCGGTGGCGAAGCGATGCGCCAACCCGTCGGTTGCCAGCGGCTGCGGCGACAGGCGCACGGCCAGTCGCTCGGCGACGGGCGACGCATCGGTCGGCGGGCCAGCCAGAACGGGATTGAGCGGGCAGCCCTTGCAGTGGGAAAGCTCGCCGGCCGGGACCGGCGAGCCATCGTCCGGAACCGGCGCGCCGGAGCAGAGCACGGCGCCATCATGCCCGGACAGCGCCGCATAGGCAGGCACCGGCGCCACCGCCAGGGCCAGCACGCCCCAGGCATAGGCAACCGCCAGCCAGACTCCGAGGCCGGAGCGGCGCAGGCGCTGCAGAAGGGTGGAGCGAGCCGACATGGCGGCACAAGGCGCCGCTTCTGCCGGATCGTCAAGCCGCGCTTTGCCGCAGGGCATGCGCCTCTCCGCGCGAGCAGCCGATACGCTCCGGAGAGAAGAATATTCTCCGCACTATTGTTTCTTCAAAAGAACGATCCGGTTGACAAACAGGACGATCCGGATCAAATTGCAGACCGTTCCTGGAGCGATCCGGGGGCCGCGGAGATTTGAGCCAGCAGCTTGCGCCGCGTCACCAAACGCTAAAGCGCCACGACTAGGTCGTGGGCTCCAGATTGAGGAGACTGACATGACCGAAGCGAAAACGAGCCGGAACCGAAACCGTTTCCGCCGTTCCCTCTGCTGTTGTCGACGCTGAGATCGTAAGGCCCGCGAAGGCATTCCATCGCATCGTTTCGACGAACCCCGCCCAATGGCGAGAGGCAGAGCCATGTCACAGCTTCATTCCATCTCCAGCCGGCCTAGCCCGGCACTGCAGGCCTATGTGATCGAGATCGGCGAGACGCAGGCCGGTCTCGTCAGCCGCCGCGGCGACGAGCGCTATTTCACCTTCATTGCCGCCACGCCGGCCTATCACGCCCTCGATGGGCACCGCTTCGCGACACCTGTCGCGGCGGAAAGCGCGGCCCGGCTGCTTGCCTCCCCACGTCGCTGAGGACCCGATGAACGCCCCCGTCAAACCCGGCGCCCTTGGCGCCGGTGCACTGCTCGTTCCCGAGCCCGACCCGGCCATCCGCTTCGAGCAGGTCGGCAAAACCTATCCGGGCCGGCGCGGCCAGCAGCCCGTGACCGCGCTGGAAGGCATTGATCTCGATGTGCCGGCTGGCTCGATCCTCGGCGTGATCGGCCGCTCGGGCGCCGGCAAGTCGACGTTGATCCGCCTCGTCAACGGGCTGGAGCGCGCCACGAGCGGCCGCATCCTGATCGAAGGCGAGGACGTCACCGGCCTGAACGAGGCCGGCTGGCGCCGGCAGCGGCGCCAGATCGGCATGATCTTCCAGCATTTCAACCTGCTCTCCTCGCGCACGGTCTTCGACAATGTCGCGCTGCCGCTGGAGATCGCCGGCGTTCCGCGCGCGCAGATCACCGCCAAGGTGGAGCGCCTGCTGGCGCTAGTCGGTCTCGCCGATAAGAGCGCGCGCTACCCCTCCGAGCTCTCGGGCGGGCAGAAGCAGCGCGTCGGCATTGCGCGAGCCCTTGCCACCGACCCCAAGGTGCTGCTCTGCGACGAGGCGACCTCCGCCCTCGACCCCGAGACGACGCGTTCGATCCTGGCGCTGCTGCGCCAGGTCAATCGTGAGCTCGGCATCACCATCCTGCTGATCACCCACGAGATCCCGGTCATCAAGGAGATCTGCGACCGTGTCGCGGTGATCGAGGGCGGGCGCATCGTCGAGCAGGGCGAGACCTTCTCGGTCTTCACCAACCCGCAGCACCCGACGACGGCGCGCTTCGTCGAGGCCGTGACTGGCGTGGAAGTGCCGGCCCATCTCGAAGGCCAGATCCGGGCGCAGGCGCGGGAGGGCGACAGCCTCGTGCTGCGCATCACCTTCACCGGCGAGAACGCCACCGCGCCGGTCATCAGCCGGCTCAGCTCAGTCGTCGGCGTCGACGTCAACATCCTGGCCGGGCGGATCGACGCCATCGCCGGCCAGCCTTTCGGTAGCCTTCTGGTCTCGGTGCCGTCGCGCGCGCCCGAAGGCGACGCCGTGCTCGGCGCCCTGAAGAGCCTCGGACTCAAGGCGGAGGTCATCGGCCATGTCTCCTGAAATCATCCGCCTGATCGCACAGTCGACGCTCGACACGCTGACCATGGTCGCGGTCGCGGCCGGTATCGGCACGCTGCTCGGCCTGCCGCTCGGCGTCTTCCTCGCCACCAGCAAGCGCGGCGAGCTTTTCGCGGCGCCAGCCGCCAACGGCCTGCTCGGCGTGCTGGTCAACGCCACGCGCTCAACGCCCTTCATCATCCTGGTCGTGGCGATCATCCCCTTCACGCGCCTGCTCGCCGGCACCTCGATCGGGACCGCGGCCGCGATCGTGCCGCTGACGGTCGCCGCCACGCCCTTCATCGCGAGGCTGATCGAAGGCGCGGTGCGCGAGGTCGACCAGGGCCTCGTCGAAGCGGCTCGCGCCATGGGCGCCACGCCCCTCCAGATCGTCCGCAAGGTGCTGGTGCCGGAGGCGCTGCCCGCAATCGTGCTCGGGCTCACGCTGGCCGTCGTCAGCCTGATCGGCTTCTCGGCCATGGTCGGCGCTGTCGGCGGCGGCGGGCTCGGTGACCTCGGCATCCGCTACGGCTACCAGCGCTTCATGCCCGACGTCATGGCGACCGTCGTCGCCGTCCTCATCGTCCTCGTCCAGATCGTCCAGAGCTTCGGCGACCGTCTGGCGCGCCACCTCAACAAGCGCCTGCGCCACGCCTGATCCCTCATTCCGTCCGCATCATACCGAAGGAAACCAGTATCATGACGACCTCCCTCAGCCGCCGCGCCGCGCTCGCCGCCGGCTTCGCCCTGGCCCTTGCCGGCGGCCCCGCGCTTGCGCAGACCCAGGTCCTCCGCATCGGCGTCACGCCCGGTCCGCATGCCGAGATCCTGGAGAAGGTGAAGCCGCTCGCCGCTCAGAAGGGGCTCGACCTCAAGATCACCGAGTTCTCGGACTACGTGGTGCCGAACCAGGCGCTCGACGCCGGCGAGCTGGATGCCAATTCATTCCAGCACGAGCCCTATCTCGACAATCAGGTGAAGGATCGCGGCTACAAGATCGTCAAGGTCGGGCTGACCGTGAACTTCCCGATCGGCATCTACTCGGCGAAGTACAAGAGCTGGGCCGAGATTCCGGACGGCGCCACCATCGCTATCCCGAACGATCCGACGAATGGCGGCCGCATCCTGCTGCTGCTGCAGGACAAGGGCGTGATCAAGCTAAAGGACGGCGTCGGCTTCAAGCCCACCGTCGCCGACATCACCGCCAACCCGAAGAAGTTCAAGATCATCGAGCTCGAGGCCGCCCAGACGCCGCGCTCGCTCGCCGATGTCGCGGCTGCCGCGATCAACACCAACTATGCCGTCGACGCCAAGATCGACCCGACCTCCGCGATCCTGCGCGAGGATGCCAAGGGCCCCTATGTCAATCTGATCGCGGTTCGCGCCGCTGACAAGGACAAGCCCTGGGTCAAGACGCTGGTCGATGTGTACCACAGCCCCGAGATCAAGAGCTTCATCGCCGAGCGCTTCAAGGGCGCGGTGCTCGCCGGCTGGTAAGCCTCCTCCCCACCTGGCTTCCAGCCATCGCCAGGCACCTGCCCCGGACGCGCCAGCATCCGGGGCTTTTTGTTTGCGTAGAACCACGGCGTCATTCCGGGGCAAGCGCGCAGCGCTTGAGCCCGGAATGACGCGATCGGCTCGCTCAGTTCCCGATCTTGCCGAAGGCGAAGAACTGCGTCTCGCCGGACGAGTCGTCCACACCGTCATTGTCGGTGACGACGAAGAGATGGCCGGCCTTGTCGACCGCCATGCCCTCGACCTTGTCGAGACCGTAGCCGCCGGTCTTCATCAGATCGGGCGTCACGTCGCGCAGCAAGGTCTTGGCCACGGTCGGGATCTCGGCCGCGCCGATCGCGGCGGGCTTCAGGCCCTTCACCGAGAAGCTCTGCACCGTCTTCACGGCTTTGGTGCCGAAGCCGTTGTCTCGCTCGATCACGGCGAAGCGGTCATCGCCGAGCGCGGTCAGCTCCGAGAGGCCCATCCAGAGACCGGAAGCGGCCTGGGACAGCGGGTAGTGCAGCACGCCCCATTCCTTGCTCGCCGGCTTGTAGGAGAGGATCTTGGCCTTGCCCTTCGGATCGTCCTTCCATTCGCGCTGCACGGCGATCCAGACGGTCTCGTCAGCGCCGGCGCCGGTGACGGCGACGCCCTCGAAGCCGAAGCGGGTGGCGTGCTTGGCCAGCGCCTCCGGCAGCTTGATCTCCTCCTCGACCTCGCCCTTGGCCGAGACGCGCAGCAGGATGTCGGCGAGCGCGCCGTCCTTCTTGTCCGGGTCGCCCTCGGAAGCGAGCCAGAAGCCGCCGGCGGGGCGCGTCGCGATGCCTTCGAGATCATAGGAGGCGGGCTTGCCATCCTTGATCAGCGGAAACGCGCCGGTGATGCGGGCGGGCTTGGCCGTCGCGTCAATCTCGAGGATGCGCGAGGGCGTATAGGCGCTGTCGGTGATCGAGAACAGCTTGCCGGCGGTGGTCTGGTCAGCGGCGAGGCCGGAGAGCGCGCCCCAGCCGATCGGCGCGCCATTCTCGAGCTCGGACTGGATCGTGGGATAAGAGGCGGGGCCCTCGCTGCGACGATAGATCGTCACGGCCGAACGCGGCCCGCCCTTCTCGCCGAGATCGGCCTCCGCCGAGGTGACGAAGAGATCGCGCGGCGGGATCGCCAGCAGCCCCTCAGGCGCGATACCGCCCGGCAGCGCCTGCAGGAAGCGGGGCGCCTTGCCCGGACCTTCGTCCTTATAGACCAGCACCAGCGAGGCGCGCTCTGTGCCGACGAAGATCAGCCTGTCATTGCCGTAGGTCCCGACCTCGATGCCCTCGGGCTCGGTGCCCTTGGCGGCCGAGCGCCGCTCCGGGTAATGGCCGACACGCATCGCGATGTGCTCGACATCGGAGCCGGAGTCGAACTCCACCGTGCCGTCCTTGCGGAAGATGGTGAAGCCGCGCGAGCCGCCCTTCCAGTCGCCCTCATTGGCCGTGACGAAGCGGTCATTGTCGAGCCAGCGCACCGCGTCGGGCTCGCGCGCGACGCCCTTCAGCTCCTCGACCGGCTTGATCTGGCCGTCGCGGGTCTTGTCGATGTTCTTGAGATCGACGCTACCGGCGGTGAAATGCGCCACGACCTTGCCGGTGCGGCTGTCGACGACGGCGATGTGGTTGTTCTCCTGCAGCGTCACCACGACAAGGCCGTCCTGGTTGACGTCGACGAATTCCGGCTCCGGATCGGTCGGTTCGACGGCGGCGATGCCGGTCAGGTCGACGATCTGGCGCGAAGCGCAATCGATAGCACCGTCCTTGATGCCGATCAGCGTGAGGTTGCCGGCCGGGAGCTGCGGCAGCGCGCCCTTGTTGAACTTCTCGTCGCGCTCGTTCTCGATGGCGATCGCGATCTTGCCCTTGTCCTTGGTGAGCGTCACCGAATCCGGCTGGCCACCGAGATCGCATTTCGCCACGACCTGCTTGGTCTTGAGGTCGACCGTGGCGAGATGGCCGGCCGGCTCCTTGAAGTTGTCGCCGGAGGTGACGACGGCGACGAAGGCCTTGTCGCCGAGGATGGTGACGGAGGTGGATTCGCCTTCGAGCGGCACGAAGCCGGCCGGCTTCGGATTGGCTGGATCGGCGATGTCAATGATGCCGAGAGCCTTCTGCTCGGCATCGGTATAGGCGAGCAGCGTGCCGGCCTCGTTCGAGGCGACGATCTCGGAGACGGTCTTCTTGCCAGCGTCGCGGTCGGCCGGCAGGTTCAGCGGCACCGAGAAGGTCGCGATGCGGTTGAACATCGGCTCGGCGGCGGCGGTGCCGGCCAGGAGCAGGGAAGAGAGAGCCGCAAGGACGAGGGGCTGGCGCATGGATCGAACCCGCTGATCGAATGAAGAACGCCGTCGGCTAGGGTGTCCTTGCGACAATCACGTGACAAGCTCAGTGCAGTCCCGCCGCATCGGCTCCGAAGACCGCCCCGGCCTGTGCCGCGGAGCGCCGGAAGCCGATCACCTCGAGCTCGGTGACGATGGCGACGGCGGCGGCCTGCGCCAGCACGAAGGTGATGCCGAGCCCGGTCGGCGCGAACCAGCCCATCAGCAGGATCGCGATGCTGTCGACGATCCAGATCAGGTTGATGCCGATCACGGCGTAGACCGCGAGACGCGGCAGCACCGCGCGGCTGGCAAGGAAGCCGAGCAGCAAGGCGCAGGGCAGTAGCATGATGCCCGCGCCGCGCAGAAAGGTCTCCGGCAGCCCGAACGGCGCCGCGAGCGGGCCGGCCGCCATGGCGAGCACGAGGCCCATGCCGGCGCAGGCGGCGGCATCGAGCGCGAGAGCCTTGCGCAGCAGGGGCGAGGACTGGATGAGCGACATGGCATTCTCCTTGCGGTTCTGGGCCGGCGGCCCGTGGTCGATGGGGGAATGCTGACGAATGTGCGTCGGCCGGTCGATTAAGCGGGAGGTAATTGGAACGGCCCGCCGGCCTCGCTAGCTTGCCGGCATGAGCATGCATCATCAGCCCTCCATCGGCGCCCTGCTTCGCGACTGGCGGCAGCAGCGCCGTTTCAGCCAGCTCGATCTCGCTCTCGAAGCGGAGATCTCCCAGAAGCATCTGAGCTTCGTCGAGAGCGGCCGCTCGCAGCCCAGCCGCGAGATGGTGCTGCTGCTGGCGGAGCACCTCGCCGTGCCGCTGCGCGAGCGCAATGCGCTGCTGCTCGCCGCCGGCTACGCCCCGATCTATCTGGAGCGCCCGCTCGACGACCCGGCCCTGAAGGCGGCGCGAGGCGCGATCGACCTGATCCTCAGGGGTCACGAGCCTTATCCGGCGCTCGCCGTCGACCGGCACTGGACGCTTCTCGCCGCCAATGGCGCGGTGACCCGGCTGCTCGGCCTCGTCACCGACGCGGAACTGCTGCAGCCGCCCGTCAATGTGCTGCGCCTCTCGCTGCATCCGGAGGGGCTCGCGCCCTTCATCGTCAATTTTGGGGAGTGGCGCGACCATCTGCTTGCCCGGCTGCGCCAACAGGTTCGCGCGACGGCGGACGTCACGTTGGGCGCGCTGCTCAACGAACTCACTGCCTATCCGTCGCCCGAAGGGGCCGCAAAAGGCCATCGGGAGGCGGAGACGGAAGCCGGCATCGTCGTGCCGATGCAACTGCGATTGGGCGAGACGGTGCTGTCGCTGATCTCGACGACGACAGTGTTCGGCACGCCGGTCGACATCACCTTGTCGGAGCTGGCGCTGGAGACTTTCTTCCCGGCCGACGCCGCCACTGCGGAAGCCCTGCACGCGCTCGCCACGGGCGGCAGCGGAACAGCCTGACAGCTCGGAACCTTTGCGCCGAGGCGTCGTTCAATCAGCGACGCGACGAGGTCGCACAGGATCCAAGAGGAGCTCCGCCATGGGCAGCACGACCGACAAGATCAAGGGCATGGCTAACGAGGCCGCCGGCAACGTCAAGCAGGCCACCGGCAAGGCATTCAACAAGCCGGAATGGGAAGCCGAGGGTGCGGCCCAAGAGCTGAAGGGCGAGGCCCAGCAGGCGCTCGGCAAGGGCAAGGACGCGGTCAAGAAGGCCGTCGACAAGGTCTGAGGCAAGGCCTCAAAAACAAAGGGCCGTCCCAAGGGGCGGCCCTTTTTCATGTCTGCGTCGGTTCAAGCCGCGCCGCCGAGGCCGCCGAGGAATTCCTTGACGCGGCCGAAGAAGCCGGCCGTCTCGGGATGGGTGTTGTGCGAGCTCTCGCGCTCGAATTCCTCGAGCAGCTCGCGCTGGCGCGCTGTGAGCTTCTGCGGCGTCTCGACCATGACCTGGATGTAGAGGTCGCCGACCTCGCGCGAGCGCAGCACGCTCATGCCCTTGCCCTTGATGCGGAACTGCTTGCCGGTCTGCGTGCCTTCCGGGATCTTCACCCGGGCCTGCTCGCCCGAGAGCGTCGGCACCTCGATCTCGCCGCCGAGCGCGGCGGAGACCAGCCCGATCGGCACGCGGCAGAACAGGTCGGCGCCGTCGCGCTGGAAGATCGCGTGCGGCTTGATCGAGAGGAAGATGTAGAGGTCGCCCGCAGGCCCGCCACGCAGGCCCGCCTCGCCCTCGCCGGCGAGCCGGATACGGGTGCCGTCCTCGACACCAGCCGGGATGTTGACCGAAAGCGTGCGCTCGCGCGTGACGCGGCCGGCGCCCTGGCAATTCTTGCAGGGGTCGTCGATGATCTCGCCGCGGCCAGAGCAGGTCGGGCAGGTGCGCTCGACCGAGAAGAAGCCCTGATTGGCGCGCACGCGACCATGGCCGCCGCAGGTCGGGCATTGCCGCGACTTCGAGCCGGGCTTGGCGCCGGTGCCGGAGCAGGACTCGCAGGCGATCGAGGTCGGCACATGGATCGTGGAATTCTTGCCGGCGAAGGCTTCTTCCAGCCCGATCTCAAGGTTGTAACGCAGATCGGCGCCGCGCTCGCGGCCATTGGCGCTACGCGGGCCGCCGCGCCTTGCATCGCCGAAGAAGGAATCGAAGATGTCCGACATGAAGTCGGAGAAATCGGCCCCGCCGGCCTGCCCGCCGCCGCCATTCTCGAAGGCGGCATGGCCGAAGCGGTCATAGGCCGCGCGCTTCTGGCCGTCGGAGAGGACCTGATAGGCCTCGTTGAGTTCCTTGAACTTGATCTCGGCGGCCTTGTCGCCAGGATTCTTGTCCGGGTGATGCTGCATTGCCAGCTTGCGGAAGGAGCTCTTGAGCTCGACCTCCGTCACCGTCCGGCTGACGCCGAGGACCTCGTAATAATCGCGCTTCGACATCGATCGAATGGCCCCTTCGCCCCCTCGCGCCATGGCCGGGTATGACCCGGCCATCTCCCGCGGGAAAGCGGTCTATCCTTCACGAGGCCTTCCCGTAACGAGATGGCCGGGTCAAGCCCGGCCACGACGTTCCAGAGGAAGGCGAGCGCGCGTTACGCGCTCTTCTTCTTGTCGTCCGAGACGTCCTTGAAGTCGGCGTCGATGACGTCGTCCTTCTTGGCCTCCTCGGTGGTCTCGCCGCCCTCGGCTGCGCCCGCTTCGGCCTGGCTGGCGGCATACATCGCCTCGCCGAGCTTCATCGAAGCCTGCATCAGCTCGTTGGTGCGAGCCTTGATCGCCTCGGCATCCTCGCCGGTGAGCGCGGTCTTGAGCGCCTCGGCCGCGGCCTCGATCGCGCCCTTGTCAGCCTCGGAGACCTTGTCGCCATAGTCCTTCAGCGACTTCTCGGTCGAGTGGACGAGGCTCTCGCCCTGGTTCTTCGCTTCGACGAGATCGCGGCGCTTCTTGTCCTCGGCGGCGTTGGCCTCGGCATCCTTCACCATCTTCTCGATATCGGCCTCGCTGAGACCGCCGGAAGCCTGGATCTTGATCTGCTGCTCCTTGTTGGTGGCCTTGTCCTTCGCCGTCACGGAGACGATGCCGTTGGCGTCGATGTCGAAGGTCACCTCGATCTGCGGCATGCCGCGCGGGGCCGGCGGAATGCCCATCAGGTCGAACTGGCCGAGCAGCTTGTTGTCGGCCGCCATCTCGCGCTCGCCCTGGAAGACCCGGATCGTCACAGCGCCCTGGTTGTCCTCGGCGGTGGAGAAGACCTGGCTCTTCTTGGTCGGGATCGTGGTGTTGCGGTCGATCAGGCGCGTGAACACGCCGCCCAGCGTCTCGATGCCGAGCGAAAGCGGGGTCACGTCGAGCAGCAGCACGTCCTTGACGTCGCCCTGGAGAACGCCGGCCTGGATCGCGGCGCCGATGGCGACGACCTCGTCAGGGTTGACGCCCTTGTGCGGCTCCTTGCCGAAAAACTGCTTCACGACCTCCTGGACCTTCGGCATGCGGGTCATGCCACCGACGAGGACGACCTCGTCGATCTGGCCCGCCGAAAGACCGGCATCCTTGAGCGCCTTCTTGCAGGGCTCGACGGTGCGCTGGATCAGATCGTCGACCAGGCTCTCGAACTTGGCGCGCGAGAGCTTGATGGCGAGGTGCTTCGGGCCCGAGGCATCGGCCGTGATATAGGGCAGGTTGATCTCGGTCTGGGCCGTGGTCGAGAGCTCGATCTTGGCCTTCTCGGCAGCTTCCTTCAGGCGCTGCAGGGCGAGCTTGTCCTTCTTCAGGTCGATGCCCTGCTCGCGCTTGAACTCGTCCGCGAGGTACTCGACGAGGCGCATGTCGAAGTCCTCGCCGCCGAGGAAGGTGTCGCCATTGGTCGACTTCACCTCGAAGACGCCGTCGCCGATCTCGAGGATCGAGACGTCGAAGGTGCCGCCGCCGAGGTCATAGACCGCGATGGTGCCGGACGACTTCTTCTCGAGGCCATAGGCCAGCGCGGCCGCCGTCGGCTCGTTGATGATGCGCAGCACCTCGAGGCCGGCGATCTTGCCGGCATCCTTGGTGGCCTGGCGCTGGGCGTCGTTGAAATAGGCCGGGACCGTGATGACGGCCTGGGTGACGGGCTGGCCGAGATAGGCCTCCGCCGTCTCCTTCATCTTGGTCAGCGTGAAGGCGGAGATCTGGGACGGCGAATAGTCCTTGCCGTCAGCCTCGACCCAGGCGTCGCCCGAGGAGGCCTTCTTGATCTTGTAGGGGACGAGCGACAGATCCTTCTGCGTCATCGGATCCTCGAAGGTCCGACCGATGAGGCGCTTGATGGCGAAGAAGGTGCGCTCCGGATTGGTGACGGCCTGGCGCTTGGCCGGCTGGCCGACAAGACGCTCGCCGTCATCCGTGATGGCGACGATGGAGGGCGTGGTGCGCGCGCCTTCCGAATTCTCGATGACCTTCGGCGTGGAGCCTTCCATCACAGCGACGCAGCTGTTGGTGGTGCCGAGGTCGATACCGATGACTTTACCCATGGACGGGATCCCTTTCGATTGAGCAGATCGCCGGCCTGCGACGCCTTCACGCCACCTGCCGGCCCATGGACCGGACCGCCCCCGCTTCAGCGGCGAACGGAACCGGCATTCCACGTTCGACGGTGGTCAGAATTCCAACAACCGCCCCTTGGCGGCGTATATAGTGAGGGTGTTCCCGGCCTTGCAAGACAGGCGAGCCGATTAAGAAACGGGGACTGCAGGGTTTGTGCGGCCGAGGGCCCACTTTTCCCGCCGGAGTGTGGCCTTGCCGCCCTTGCGCAGCGGCTCGCCGGCCTTCATGCAGGAAGGCCGTTCCGTTGCCCGTGGACTCCCATAGGACTGCCCATGAGCCGATCGACGTGCCTGCCCCTCGTCCTGGCGGCTCTCGCCGCGATGCTCACATATGCGCAGGCCCAGCCCATGCAGCTGCCGGGCGCGCAGCCGTTCAATGCGCCCGGCGCACAACAGGCCGCGCCCTCCCAGCCCGGAGTCCCGGCCCAGCCGCGCGGCCCGAGCATGCCCGCGATCAAGGTCGCCGGCGAGGAGGCTATCCTCGGCAAGACCTTGCATCGCAACGGCAATCACGGCGAGGCGACCTTTACCAAGACCGCGGCCGGCTACGGCCTGAAGCTCAGCCTCGATGGCTTCCAGTCCGCCAATCTGGTCGAGCCCTGCTCAGTCTCCTTCGGCGATGAACCCGTGCCCGTCACGGCGCTCGGCCGCCCGGCCGGGGTGCCGCGCTACAGGCTCGAGGCGCCGATCTGCCCGATCGTCTTCGAGGTGCTCGAAAGCTCTTTCCTGGTGGTCGAGCCGGCTGAGCCCTGCATCGTCGAGATTGCCCAGTGCCGGATCGACCCGCGCGGGCTCTGGGGGCCCGATGCACGCACGGTCGCGGCCCAGGCGCGCGAGATCGAGCGGGCACGTGGCTCCGCCGAGCGGGCGGTCCGGGAGGGATACCGGACGCTGACCGCCAAGTCGGACCCGGTCGAGCAGCGCTCGATCGCCCGCGAGCAGGCCGGTTTCTCGGCCGAGCGCGAGATGACCTGCCGGGATTTCCAGCGCGAAGGCCAGATCGGCTTCTGCGCCGCCCGGATCACCGAGGCACGCGCCGCCCATCTGCGCGCCCGGCTCGGCCTCAACACCGATCCGAAGCCGGCCGCCAAGCCGAAGCCGCGCCCGGCGGTGCCGAAGCCGCTTTCGCTGACGCCGACGCAGTAACAAGCGGGGCACTCGAAGATCGCGGGTCATCCCGTGCGCGTTTGCGGCACGCAGTGCTGCGACGCAGACACGGGACCTCATGACGAGAAGGCACCTTTTTCTGCGCACGATCCCGCATCTGCGCAGCAGCACTGCGTGCGGGATGACAGCGGAGGTGAAGCGCTTCAGCCCATCCGCGCTGCCAGCGTCGCCTCGTCGAGCCCGGCGAGCGCGTCGATCAGATGCATGGCGAAGCTGCCGGGGCCCTCAGCGCGCTCGGCCGCGATCTCGCCGGCGATGCCATAGGCCGTGAGCGCGGCAGCCGCCGCAAGATCCGCCTCCGGCTCGACCGCCCGGCAGGCAGCAACCAGAGCGCTCGACGCGCAGCCAAGCCCGGTGACCTTGGTCATCAGCTCATGGCCGTGCCCGACGGTGAGAACACGGCGCTCGCCTTCGATGCGATCGACCTTGCCGGTCGTCACGCGCAGGACGTCACCTGCCCGGCTCATGACGGCAGCGAGCGCCGCCATCTCGGTCGCATTGCCGCGCACCGTCACGCCCGGCAGCCGCAGCACCTCCTCCGCCAGCCTGAGGCGCAGCGGCGAGAGCTCGACGAAGACCGGATCGAGCACGAGCGGGATGGCCCGCTGCCGCGCCACCTCCAGCAGCTTCGGAATGGCGCGCTCGCCCTCTAGGCTGATCGTGCCGAGATTGATCAGGATCGCGCCGGCGCCGCCCGCGACGCCTGCGACCTCATCGGGATGGCTCGCCATCGAGGGCACGGCGCCAAAGGCGAGCAGCATGTTCGCCGTGATGTTCTGCGCCACCGTATTGGTGAGGCAATGGATGCGCGGGCGCGCTTGCGCCACCCGCGCGAGGATCGACGCGACCTTCGCCGCGTCGAGACTATCGTTCGTGCTGCTCATTCGGCCGCAGGTAGATAGATGCTGCCGCCCTTGTCGAGGAATTCCTTCGACTTCGCCGCCATGCCCTCGGAAGCGAGGGCTTCGAGATTCGCCCTCTCGTTATCGCTCATCGCCAGCACCTCGGCGCGCAGATCCTGCGTGATCTTCATCGAGCAGAATTTCGGCCCGCACATCGAGCAGAAATGCGCGACCTTGTGCGCGTCCTTCGGCAGCGTCTCGTCATGGAAGGAGCGCGCCGTGTCGGGGTCGAGCGCCAGGTTGAACTGGTCCTCCCAGCGGAAGTCGAAGCGAGCGCGGGAGAGCGCGTCGTCGCGGATCTTCGCCGCCGGATGGCCCTTGGCGAGATCGGCGGCATGGGCCGCGATGCGATAGGTGATGACGCCGGTCTTGACGTCGTCGCGATCGGGCAGGCCGAGATGCTCCTTCGGCGTGACGTAGCAGAGCATGGCGCAGCCATACCAGCCGATCATCGCCGCTCCGATGCCGGAGGTGATGTGGTCATAGCCCGGCGCGATGTCGGTGGTCAGCGGGCCGAGCGTATAGAACGGCGCTTCGCCGCATTCGCGCAGCTGTTTGTCCATGTTCTCCTTGATCTTGTGCATCGGCACATGGCCGGGGCCCTCGATCATGACCTGGCAGCCCTTGTCCCAGGCCACCTTGGTGAGCTCCCCCAGCGTCTCCAACTCGGCGAACTGGGCGCGGTCATTGGCATCGGCGATCGAGCCGGGGCGCAGGCCATCGCCGAGCGAGAACGATACGTCGTAGCGGCGCATGATCTCGCAGATTTCGTCGAAGCGCTCATAGAGGAAGCTCTCGCGGTGATGGGCGAGGCACCAGCGCGCCATGATCGAGCCGCCGCGCGAGACGATTCCCGTGACGCGGTTCGCCGTCAGCGGGACGTAAGGCAGGCGCACGCCGGCATGGATGGTGAAATAGTCGACGCCCTGCTCGGCTTGCTCGATGAGGGTGTCCTTGAAGACCTCCCAATCGAGCTTGATCGGGTCACCGCCGACCTTCTCCAGCGCCTGATAAATCGGCACCGTGCCGATCGGCACCGGCGAATTTCTGAGTATCCAGGAGCGGATGTTGTGGATGTTGCGGCCGGTGGAGAGGTCCATCACCGTGTCGGCGCCCCAGCGGATCGCCCAGACCAGCTTCTCGACCTCCTCGGCCGCGCCGGAGGTGACGGCGGAATTGCCGATATTGGCGTTGATCTTGACCAGGAAATTGCGGCCGATCGCCATCGGCTCCAGCTCCGGGTGATTGATATTGGCCGGGATGATGGCGCGCCCGCGCGCGATCTCGTCGCGGACGAATTCAGGCGTGACGAAGTCCGGCACGCTGGCGCCGAAACTCTCGCCATCGGCATGGCGCTCCCGCGCCCCTTCCAGCATGGCGGCGCGGCCGAGATTCTCGCGATGAGCCACATAGATCATCTCGGGCGTGATGATGCCGGCCTTCGCGAACTCGTACTGCGTCGTCATCTGGCCGGGCTTCGCCTGCAGGATCGGGCGCTCGGCCGGGCAGGCCGGGACGAGCTGCTCGGCCGAGATATTGCCGTTATCGGCTGCGGTGACGGCACGGCCCGCGACCTGCTCGAAACCGCGGGCATCGAGCCAGGCTCGGCGCGGCTGCGTCAGGCCGGCATTGAGGTCGATCCTGGCGTCGGTCTCGGTATAGGGGCCGGAGGGATCGTAGATGCGCACCGGCGGCTCGGCATCGGTGGTCAGCACGACCTCGCGAAAGGGCACACGCATCTCGGAATGATCAGGTGCGGCGACGTAGATCTTGCGCGAGCCGATGATCGGGCCGGTCGTCACGCCGGTCGGAGCCGCGAATTTGGGCTCAGGCTTGGCGCTGTTCTTCTGGGGCTTGATGGGGGCATTCATGAGGATCTCCTCCTTGGTACAGGTCAGGAGATCCGGCGTCGAAGCGGTCTAGCGCTGTTATGCGGAATACGGGTGTGACGTAAGCCGCGTTCCAGTCCCTCCGCCGGTATGACCCGGATCAGGTTCGACGGGTTCGGCTTCGGAAGCCATCTCAGCCCTTGCGGGCACCCCTCGGAACGGGTGGGAGGTTAGGCGCGCGACCGGAACTTGGCAACGGCGAAGCCGCGCCGGCTTATGGACAGGTGGAGCGTGCTGATTTCGCACGGAACCACGCATCATCCCGGACAAGCGGCAAAGCCGCGCAGATCCGGGATCCATTGGAGAGCGCGGAGTCCCACGATGGATCCCGGCGCTACGGCCGGGATGACGTGGTGGTTCCGAGTAAAAATCAGCAGAGTCTGGAGAGGCTGGAAATCAGGCGGAGCGGTCGACGAGCGTGCCCTGGCCTTCCGGAAGAAGCGCCTTGGCCTGCTCGGCGCTCTGCTGCAGCATGGTGATGAGGCTCTGCTCGGATTGGGCGTTCTGACGCACCATCTCTGTGCTCAGCGCCTGCTGCAGCGAAACAGCCTGCGTGGCGGCAAAGCTCTGGGCTATCGAAGCGACATCACTCATGGCCGCGACCCTAGAGCGGCGACCTTGCCAAATCCTGAACGAGAAGCTCAGGGCGCGATGATCGACGGCACGCCGCGCGGCATCGGCAGATCGCGACTGGCCTGCGCCCTGTCATCGCGCTCTACACGCCCGTTGGGGAGCGGCGCGGCCCGATCCCCAGCCGGCAGTCTCGAATCATCCGCGCGCGGCGCCATCGGCACGCCGGGAGCGCGCTCCCTCGCGGCCGGAGGACTCACCGTCGGTGGAGAGTTCTGTGCCCATGCCGGCAATGGCGCGAACGAACCGGCAAGCATCAGGCCTGCGCTCGCCAGAACGGAGATTTTCATGGCGACACCTCCCATCATCGATTCCTCCGCAAGAAGAACCGCTGTCGGAGTGGGGAGTTCCCTGCATCGCATGAAGAACGGGGCTGCCCGGCGAGCAGCCCCGTTGGAGTCATTTGCTTCGACGCATTTTCTTCACGCGAACCGGTGTCCGCTTCGCTCGAAAATGCCCTAGGAATCAGCGGTTCTGGCCGCTGAGCAGCGGGGTGATGCGCCTCAGCGTCACGCGCCGGTTCTCGCGCGCCGCGTCCTGCGTCTGGACCTTCAGATACTGCTCCCCATAGCCCTGGGTCGTGAGGTTCTCCGGCGGGATCTGGAAGTCGCGCGTCAGGATTTCGGCGACCGACTGGGCCCGGCGGTCCGAGAGCGAGAGATTGTCGACATCGGAACCGACGGCGTCGGTGTGGCCCTCGACGAGGAACACCTCGTTCGGCGAGCTCTGCAGGGCGCGCCGGACCGAATCCGCGATCACCGCAAGGCGCCGCCCCTGATCCGGCGAGACCTGCCAGGAGCCCGAGTCGAAGTTGATCGTGTCGATATCGACGCTGCGCATGCGGGCGCGCAGGTCCGGCGAATAGCGCACCTCGTCGAGCGTGTAGCGGCGCGGGATCGCGGCGATCGGCGGCGCCGTGATCGTCTCGTAGATCAGGGCCTCGTCGGCCTGATCCGCATCGACGATATAGCGCTCGCGCGGGATCGGCAGCGGCGGCGGCGGCAGCACGACGATATCGTCGGCGAAGCGCCCCGGGCGGTCGCGCAGGGTGTTGTCGATGATCACCACCTCGCGGTCGTCGCGGTCGATGCGGGTGCGGCGGATCAGCCGTCCCTCCTCGTCCGTGACGGTGACGATGCGGGTGCCGTCCGGCCGCTCGAAGACGGTGCGGTTTTCGCCGTTGCGGCGCTCGGACCGGCCCTGCCACCCGAGATCGCGGAAGCGCTGGTCCTCGTCGCGACGGATGATGGCGCGGCCGTCATCGTCCCGGATGATGGTGCGGCCGGGCTCGCGGATGACTGTGAAATCACCCTCGCGCCGCTCTTCGCGGCGGTTCCGGATGTCGTCGAAGCGCTCGGCACCCTGCGTTGCCATGATACCGCCGAGGACACCGGCGCCAAGGCCGATGGCGCCGGCCACGCCCGGCGAGATCCCGCCGCGACGGCCCTCGCGCTGCGGCTGGATCGGCGGCTGCCCGGCTCCGGGAGCCGGCGGGGCAACGCCGGGCTGAGGCTGAGCCGGAGCGGCGGGCATGGCTGCGGGAGGTGCGCCCGGAGCAGGCCGCGCCGGCTGGGCAGGAGCCACTCCCGCAGGCGCCTGCGCCGGGGCCTGTCCAGCCGGGGCCGTCGGAGCCACTGCGCCCGGCTGCGCCGGAGAGGCAGGAACACGGGGAGCGGCGGCCGGCGGCGCTGCCGGGCTCGGCTGCCCAGCCGGAGCCGAGGGCGCAATGCCGGGCTGCGGCGCTGCGCCGAGCGGGCGCTGGGACGGAGCCGCGGACGGCGGAACGGCCGGCCCCCCGCGCGGAACCGCGGAGGGCGGCGCGATGGCGCCGGGCTGAGCCGGTGCGGAGGGAGCAGAGGAAGGCGGAGCCCCGGGCGGGCGCGGCTGCCCTGCGGGAGCCGAGGGAGCCACACCCGGCTGCGGCGCAGCCGCCGGCGGACGTGCCTGGGACGGAACAGCCGAAGGCGGAACGGCTGGGCCGCCGCGCGGCACGGCCGCAGGCGGTACACCGGGCTGGCCCGGAACCGGCGCAGGGCTCGGGCGCTGAGCCGGTGCGGCCGGAGCCGGGGCCGGCGGCGGCGGAATGGGCGCAGCGCGCGGCGCGGGCGCGGCCGGCGGGACCGCCTCGCTGGGCGGGCGCGGCGGCGTCGGCCGGGTCACGGGAGGCTGGCCGGAAGGAGGCGCCATGTTCGGAGCCGGGCGCGGCATGGCCGGCGGCTGGCCGCCCGGCTGCGGAGCCGGCATGGCAGGCGGCTGCGGCCGCGCGGCGCCCGGACCCGGCTGCATCTGCGGCGGGCGCGGCGCCTGCGGCGCACCAGGAGGCATCGGCCGCTGCGGCCCCGGCTGGGCGCCAGGCTGCCCTGGCTGCCGCGGGCGCTGTCCCGGCCCGGACTGATCATCACCCTGCGCCTGAGCGATCTGGATGCCGGCCTGAGCGGCGACCTGGCCGATGTTGGAAAGGACCAGGGCTGGCAGGACCGTTCCCGCCAGCAGCCAGCGTTTCATACGCATCGCGATATCCGTCTTTCGTTTCATCATGCCGTATCAGGCCGGCGAAGGCCTGAACCCGGGATGAAGCGAAAACGGCAGGAATCGGGCAGTGGTTCCCACCCGTTGCCCGATCAGAGGCGGGCTTCTTCCTTCACATAGGCCGCGATCTCGGCATGGCTGGCGAACCAGCAATCGCCCTTCGCCTTGGCCAGCCGGATCAGCTCCTCGAGGATCCAGAAGCGCGAGCGATAGGTGATGACATGCGGATGCATGGTCAGCAGGAAGAGCCCGCCTTCCTCATAGGCGCCCTCGAACTCGCGGCGGAAGATGTCGAAGACCGCTTCCGGCGGCGTATAGGGTCTGAGCGCCTGGAAGCGGTTCATGTTGAAATAGACCGCGTCGTCGCGAATCCACTCCACCGGCAGCTCGACCATGCCGGTTGCCTCGCCCTTCTCGACGATCTCGTAGGGATCGTTGTCGGCGAAGAGGGAGGAATCATAGATCAGCCCGAGCTCGCGCTCGACCGAGAGCGTGACCTCGGAGAAATCCCAGGACGGGGTGCGCATGCCGACCGGGCGGACCCCGGTGATCTTCTCCAGCGTATCGGCCGAGCGCAGATGCAGCTCGCGCTCGTTGGCAGGCGGCACCGCCGTGTTGACCTCGTGAATCCAGCCGTGAAGGCCGATCTCATGGCCTTCGCCGACGATGCGGCGCTGTTCGTCGGGGTAGAGCAGCGCGGTCACGGCCGGCACGAAGAAGCTCGCCTTGATGTCCTGCTTCTTCATGAGGTCGAGGATCTTCGGCACGCCGACGCGATTGCCGAACTGGCCCCAGGAGAGCCGGCCGACCGATTTGCCGCCGTCGCGCAGCTCGTTGGTCTCGTGGTCGACGTCGAAGGAAAGCGCCACCGCGCAGCGGGCGCCGTTCTTCCATTTGGCGGGCTTGAGGTTGCGCCCGGCGCGCACCTGCTCGACCTTGCCGCGCCAGACCTCTTCCGGCCATTGCCAGGGCAGCTGTTCGGGTTCGGACATGAGGCTCTCCTTCTCGCGTTTTCTCGACAGCCAGTTTCACCGCGCCGTCATCCCGGCCGCAGCGCAGCGGAGCGCCGGGATCCATCGGAGGGCTCCGGCGCTCTAGGATGGATCCCGGATCGGCGCGGCTGCGCCGCTTGTCCGGGATGACGGCGCGCATTTCAGACACCGCAACATCCTCAAGCCACCGGCAGCACCGGCACCGCCGCCAGCAGGCGCTTGGTGTAGTCGTGTTGCGGGCGCTCGTAGATCTCGCCCGCCGGGCCGCTCTCGACGATGCGGCCGCGATACATGATCGCGACGCGATCGCAGAGATGCCGCACCACCGAGAGGTCGTGCGAGATGAAGATCAGCGTCAGGCCGAGCTCCTGCCGAAGCCGGATCAGCAGGTTGATGATCTGCGCCTGGATCGAGACGTCGAGCGAAGCAACCGGCTCGTCGCAGACCACCACGTCCGGCTGCATGGCGAGCGCACGGGCAATGGCGACGCGCTGGCGCTGACCGCCTGAGAACTGGTGCGGATAGCGCCCGGCGAAGGCGGGATCGAGCCCCACCGCCGCCAGCCATTGCCGGACATAGTCCTTGGCCTCGGCGCGCCCGATCAGCCCATGCGCCAGCGGCCCCTCGGCGATGGAATCGCCGACGGTCATGCGTGGGTTGAGGGAGGCGAAGGGGTCCTGGAAGATCGTCTGGACGCGGGTGGTGATCTTGTGCGGCTGCGCGCCCGCGTTCATCACCGGCGCCTCGCCGATGCGAACGCGACCGCTGTCCGGTGCATAGATGCCGGCGGCCACACGGCCCAGCGTCGACTTGCCCGAGCCGGATTCACCCACAAGCCCGAGCGCCTCACCGCGCTTCAGGACGAGCGTGACGTCGTCGACCGCCTGAACCGCGGCCGGCGCCTTGGCGAAGCCGAACCTCTGCGCGAGCTTGCGGATGAGGCCGGGCGTCTGGGCGAAGCGTTTGGCGACATGCTCGATCTGGACGTAATGCGCCGCATCGCCGGTTGCCGGCGCAGCCTTGCTCGCGGCACGCGGCGGCGGAGCCGCTTCCGCGCCTGCGCCGCCGGCGAGCAGCGTGCCGGGCTCGGCGCGGGAGGGCAGCGCGTCGAGCAATGACTTCGTGTAGGGATGCTGCGGGCGGGTCAGCACGTCGAGCGTCCGGCCGGTCTCGACGATCTTGCCGTAGCGCATCACGCAGACATGGTCGGCGAGCTCCGCGACGACGGCGAGGTCGTGACTGATCCAGATCAGCGCCGTGCCAAGCTCCGCCACCAACTCCTTCATCTCGGCGAGGATCTCGGCCTGGACCGAGACGTCGAGCGCGGTCGTCGGCTCGTCGCAGATGATCAGCTTCGGCCGGTGGAGCAGGGCGATGGCGATGGCGACGCGCTGGCGCATGCCGCCGGAGAACTGGTGCGGGTAGAAATCGACCTTGCCTTCGGCATCAGGAATACGGACCTGCGCCAGAGCGGCGACGGCGCGGCGGCGGGCCTCGCTTCCTGAGACCTTCTCATGAGCTTCCAGCGCCAGCCTGATCTGCGCCCCAATGGTCAGCATTGGGTTCAGCGTCATCATCGGGTCCTGGAAGACCATCGAGATCTGCTTGCCGCGGATTTTGCGCAGCTCCGCGGGCTCCAGCCCGACGAGCTCGCGGCCTTCCAGCTTGACCGAGCCGCTCTCGACCCGGCCGGGCGGATCGATCAGCCCGATGATCGAGAAGCCGGTGATGCTCTTGCCGGAACCCGACTCGCCGACGAGGCCCATCACCTCGCCGCGCTTCAGCGCGAAGGAGACCCCGTCGACCGCCTTCACCACGCCGTTGCGGGTGTGGAAATGCGTGGCGAGGTTCGTGACCTCTAGGAGAGGCGCCTCGCTCATCGCTTCAGCCTCGGATTGACCTGGTCGCGGATGCGGTCGCCGACGAGGTTGATGGCAACGATCAGGATGATCAGCGCGATGCCGGGATAGATCGAGATCCAGTAGCGGCCCGACAGCATGTACTGGAAGCCGTTCGAGATCAGCATACCGAGCGAAGGTTCCGTCACCGGCAAGCCGACGCCGAGGAAGGAGAGCGTCGCTTCCAGCGCGATTGCGCTCGCCACCTGCACCGTCGCGACCACGATCAGCGGCGGCAGGCAGTTCGGGAAGATGTGGCGCCAGACGACGCGCATCGGCGGCAAGGGTGTCGAGAGCACCGCCTCGACATAGTCCTTGCCGCGCTCCGCCGAGGCCGCGCCATGAGCGGTGCGGGCGAAATAGGCGTATTGCGCGGCGGCGAGCGCGGCGATCAGCTGGAGCTTGCCCTGCCCCAGCATGGCGGAGAGGACGAGCGCGAGCAGAATCGCCGGGAAGGCGAGTTGCAGGTCGATGACCCGCATGATGAAGGCCTCCCGCCGCCCGCCGGCATAGGCCGCGCCGATGCCCAGCGCCACGCCGAATGCGAAGGCGAGTGCGCCCGCCACGAGCCCCATCTGCAGCGAGATGCGCAGGCCGTAGAGGATGGCGGAGAAGAGATCGCGGCCTTGAGCGTCAGTACCGAGCCAATGGGTATAGCCGCCCGAGCCGACGAAACCTGGCGGGCGGCGTGCATCGGAGAGCGAGAGATTGGCGAGGTCGTAAGGGTCCTGCGGCGCGACGAGCGGCGCGAGCAGCGCGAGCCCGATCATCAGCAGGACCACAGCCAGCGCCGCGACCGCGACCTTGCTCTCGCGGAACTCGGCCCAGAAGCGGGCGACGGGAGAGGCTTCGCTCATCGCGCGCCTCCCTTCCGCAGCCGCGGATCGAGCCCGACATAGGCGAGGTCGACCAGGAAATTGATGGTGATGAAGACGAAGGCGACGAGCATCAGATAGGCGACCATCACCGGCCGATCGAGCGACTGGATCGAGTCGATGATGAGCTTGCCGATGCCGGGCCAGGAGAAGATCGTCTCGGTGACCACCGCGAAGGCGAGCGTCGAGGCGAATTCGAGGCCGAAGACGGTGACGAGCGGGATCGCGATCAGTCGCAGCACATGCCGGCGCAGCACGGTCCATTCCGAGAGGCCGGCGGCGCGGGCGAATTTCACCGTGTCGGTCAGCATCGTCTCGCGCGTGCCGGCTCGCGCAAGGCGGGTCATCAGGGCGAGCTTGAAGAAGGCGAGGTTCAGCGCCGGCAGCAGCAGATGGGAGAGCCCGTTTGCCGTCAGGAAGCTCCACTCGACGCCGAAGACCGAAACCGTCTCGCCACGCCCGCCGGCCGGCAACCATTGCAGCTCGACGGCGAAGGCCATGATCAGCACGAGGCCGATCCAGAAGGTCGGCACCGAGAAACCGAGGATCGAGACGGTCATGATCAGCTTGGCGGCCCAGCTATCCGGCCTGTAGCCGGCATAGATCCCGGCCGGGATGCCGACCAGCGCCGCGCCGAAGACAGCGGCCAGCGTCAGCTCCAGCGTCGCCGGCAGCCGCGACAGGATCAGCTCCATCACCGGCATGCCGAAGACGAAGGAGCGGCCGAAGTCACCATGGAGCACGCGGCCGAGGAAGGTCAGGTATTGCTGCCAGAGCGGCTGATCGAGCCCGTAGCGGGCGATGGTCTGCAGGCGCAATTCCTGGCTGACATCCGGGCCGATCAGCACGTCGATCGGGTTGCCGATCGCATAGACGCCGACGAAGACCAGCACCGACATGACGAGCATGACGACGAGCGCCTGCAGTAGGCGGATGGCGACGTGGCCTAGCATCTAGCGGTTCCGGAGCGGCGGCTCACGGCCAGTTCTCGACCATCGCCGCGCGCGTCTCCTCGACGCCGACCTTCCAGACCTGCAGCATCTCCTCGTCCGGCCGCTGGTAGAGGCCGTGGAAATTGCCGTCGCCGATGATCTCGCGCCGGCGCTTCGGGCTCGCCGCCTGGTACTGGGCGGGAATGAAGGGCGCCTTCGGCTCGCTCGGCATCGACACACCTTCGAGCCGCGTCCAAGGGAAATTCTCCATCCAGGAGGCATGCGAGGCTGCCGGATCGATCGCCTTGACCGCCGCCTGGAATTGCGGGGCGGCCCACCAGTTATGCAGGCGGATGCTGGCGTCCGGGTGCTTGTCGAGCCATTCGGTGGCGAAGTTCAGCGCCGGCGAATTGCCGCCATGGCCGTTGACCAGCACGATCCGGCGGAAGCCCGAACGATAGAAGCCGTCGAACAGGTCTCCCAGCAGGGCGACATAGGTCGACAGGCGCAGCGAGATCGAGCCCGGGAAATCGAGGAAGCCGGGCGTCATGCCATAGGCCAGCACCGGGAAGACCGGGATGCCGAGCGGCTCGGCCGCCTCTTGCGCCACACGCTCGGACAGGATCACATCGGTCGCCAGGCTGAGATAGGCGTGCTGTTCGACGCTGCCGAGCGGCAGGACACAGCGATCGTCCCGTTTCGCCTGGGCCTCGATCTGCATCCAGTTCATCTCGGCGACACGCACGGCGCGATCCTTGCTTCAACGATGTGCGGGCCATGGCGAATGGCCCGCCGAAATGGCGAAATCTCCCGCGGCGACGCCGCTTAGGTTATCCTTGACTCTGGTGCCGGAGAGCGTCAAGTTCCATTTGGAACTAAATGATCTGAACGCATCATAGGTTCAAACCTTATTGGCCGAGAGATTTTGAATGAGGCGCTCGCCGACCTCTCTTTCGTCTGTCGACCCGGAGCGCGAGGAAGCGCTCGACGGCCTTGATCCGCTGACCGTCACCAAGCTCTGGAACAACCCCTGCTGGCTGTCCTTCCGGCTGAATTTCGTCGCCTTCCGCTTCAACGACCCCGTCTATCGCTGGATCGAGACCCGCTACGGGCTGGTGCGGCCGGAATTCGTCGCGCTCTATGCGGTGGGGCTCAGGGAGGGCGTGGCGGCCAAGAACATCGTCGCCTCCTCCGGCCTGCCCAAAAATACGCTCTCGCGGGCCGTGCAGAAGCTCCTGCAGCGGCGGCTGCTCAAGCGCGAGACGGACCCGAGCGACCTGCGCAGCTACGTGCTCCACCTGACAGCGGCGGGGCGCAAGATCTTCAACGAGACGATGCCGCTGATGGTCCAGCACCAGACCGCGATGCTCGACTGCCTCAGCGAGGACGAGCAGCGCCAGCTCTGCACGCTGATGGACAAGCTCGTCATCGCCTCGCCCACCTGGCCCAATGAACTCGAACAAGAGGGGACAACACCATGACTTTCGCCCGGAGTTTCCGCGTCGCGGCCTATGCCGCGCTGATCGGCACAGCCCTTTCCACCGGCGCCCTCGCCCAGACGCTGACGATCGGCGTGCGCGCAGGCCCTGAATCGATCGACCCGCACTACACCGCGACCGGCACCCATGCCGAGGCGCTGAAGCATGTCTTCGACACGCTGATCTGGTCCGGCGACAAGCTGCAGCTCGAGCCGCGTCTGGCGACGAGCTGGAAGGCGATCGCGCCGGATGTCTGGGAGTTCAAGCTGCGCTCCGGCGTCAAGTTCCATGACGGCTCGGACTTTACGGCCGAGGACGTGAAGTTCTCGATCGAGCGCATCCCGACGGTCGCCGGCCCGAACCCGACGACGATCTATGTCCGCCGCGTCAAGGAGGTGAAGATCGTCGACCCGCTGACGGTGCAGGTCGTCACCGACGGGCCGGCCCCGAACCTGCCGAATGATTTCATCCGCCTCTTCATCGTCTCGCACAAGGCGGCCGCGGGCCTGACCAAGGACACCGCCAACGAGGCCTTCAACACCGGCAAGGCCGCGATCGGCACCGGCCCCTACAAGTTCGTGTCCTGGACGCCGAAGGACCAGCTCGTACTCGAGCGCTTCGACGGCTATTGGGGCCCGAAGGAGCCGTGGGCGCGCCATATCCGCAAGGAGCTGCCGAACGATGCCGCCCGCGTCGCCCAGCTCAAGGCCGGCCAGGTCGACCTGATCGTGCGCGCGCCGGCTTCCGACGTGCCGACGCTGAAGCGCGACGCGAAGCTCTCGGTCGAGACGGTCGAGACAGTCTATCTCTTCAACATGGAGCTCGATCTCAGGGACAAGCCGCCGCAGATCACGGCCAAGGACGGCTCGGCCCTGCCGAAGAACCCGCTGCAGGACGCCAAGGTGCGTGAGGCGATCGACATCGCCATCGACCGGCCGGCTCTGGCCGAGATCGCGATGGAAGGCCTCGGCTCACCTGGAAACCAGCTGGTGACGCCGACCATCGCCGGCTTCAACAAGTCGATCCCCGCGATCAAGCCGGACGTCGCCAAGGCCAAGAAGCTGCTGGAGGAAGCCGGCTACCCCAACGGCTTCAAGCTGACCTTCTCCTTCACCAATGACCGCCTGCCGGGAGACCGCCAGGTCGGCACCTCGATCGCGCAGATGCTGGCGCGCATCGGCATCGATGTGAACGCCAATGCCCAGCCGAGCGCGGTCTTCTTCCCGGCCCGCGCCCGCGCCGAATATTCGGTCGCGATGTCGGGCTGGGGCACGCTGACGGGCGAGGCCAACTACACCCTGTCCTCGCTGGTGCACTCCAACGATCCGGCCAAGAAGCTCGGCGCCTTCAACCTGCTCGGCTACAAGAACGCCGAGGTCGACAAGCTGATCGAGGACGCTTCCATCGAGATGGATGAGGCCAAGCGCAACACGATGCTCTCGGATGCGGCGGCGATCGTCGCCAAGGACCGCCCGCGCCTGGCGATCACCGCCATCGGCTCGGCTTGGGCGATGCAGAAGGACAAGGTCACGATCAGCCCGCGCGTCGACGAGGACACGCTGGCGATGGATATCAAGCCCGCGAAGAAGTGAGGCCCGGCGCGACGATGCCTGAGGGACGCCCGGGCATCGTCCCGGGCGTCCTTTCCTTATCCGCCTACACCACAGACTCCTTCTCCCGCAGGGGAGAAGGCTTTCATTCCCGAGGTTTCCGATGACTCTCGCCCTTGCGATCCATGGTGGCTGCGGCACGCTGCCCAAATCCGAAATGACCGATGCCGAATGGGCCGCGGCGCGCGCCGATCTCGCATCCTCGCTGCGGGCCGGCTGGGCGATCCTGTCGAAGGGCGGGCCGGCGGTCGATGCGGTCGAGGCCGCGGTACGGGTCATGGAGGACTCGCATCATTTCAACGCCGGCCATGGCGCCGCCTTCAACACCGATGGCGAGCATGAGCTCGACGCCTCGATCATGGACGGCGCGACGCTGGAAGCCGGCGCGATATGCGCGGCGCGGCGCATCAAGAATCCCGTCACCGCCGCCAAGGCACTGATGCGGCGCGGCGACCCGCTGCTGCTCGCCGGCCCCGCTGCCGACGTCTTCGCGGATCATGAAGGTATCGACACGGTGCCGAACAGCTATTTTTCGACCGAGCGCCGGCGCAACAACCTCGCCTCGATGAAGATCCGCGAGATCGTCGGCACCGCCGCCGAGGCGGGCGAAGCCGAGAAGCATGGCACGGTCGGCGCCGTCGCCTGCGACGCGCAGGGCCACCTCGCTGCCGCGACCTCGACCGGCGGCTACACCAACAAGCCGGTCGGGCGCGTCGGCGATTCCCCGATCATCGGCGCCGGCACCTATGCCCGCGACGGGCGCTGCGCCGTCTCCGGCACCGGCAAGGGCGAGTATTTCATCCGCTACTGCGTCGGCCACGAGATCGCATCGCTGATCGCCTATAAGGGCCTGTCGCTGGAAGCTGCGACCGATGCGGTGCTGGCCGAGCTTTCCGACCACAAGATCGGTGCCGGCCTCGTCGCGGTCGGGACCGACGGCTCCATCGTCGCGCCCTACAACACCCAGGGCATGTATCGCGGTTGGGTGACGCCGGATGGGCTCATCCATGTCGCCACCCATGGCGATGTCGAGATGGCCGGGCAGGCGGCATGAGCGAGCCGATCCTGATCTGGGGCGCCGGCGCGATCGGCGGTACGATCGGCGCTTATTGGGCTCGCGCCGGCATCCCCGTGCTGATGGTCGACATCGTCGCCGAGCATGTCGAGGCCTGCCGCACGCGCGGGCTCAACATCACCGGACCAGTGGAAGAATTCCGGCAGGTCGTGCCGGCCGTGACGCCGCAGGAGCTGACCGGCCGCTACAAGCGCATCGTGCTCGCCGTGAAGGCAGGTGCGACCGAGGCCGCGCTTGCGGCGCTGACCCCGCATCTGGCGGAGGACGGCTTCGTGTTCTCCGCCCAGAACGGGCTCAACGAGATCGCCATCGCCAGGGCGGTCGGCGGGCGGCGCACCATGGGCTGCTTCGTCAATCTAGGCGCCGACTGGCTGGGGCCCGGCGAGATCCTCTATGGCAATCGCGGGGCGATGGTCGTCGGCGAGATCGACGGCACGATCAGCGAGCGCGCGACCGAAATGCATCGGCTGATGAAGCTCGTCGAGCCCGATGCGATCCTGACCGACAACATCTTCGGTTATCTCTGGGGCAAGCTCGCCTATGGCGCGATGCTGTTCGGCACGGCGCTGACCGATGATTCCATGTCGGCGAATTTCGCCGATCCCGAACGGCTGCCGGCCTGGCTCGCGCTCGGGCGCGAAGTCGCGGCGGTTGCGGCCAAGCGCGGCGTCGTCTCGCTCGGCTTCGGCGAGTTCGATCCCACTGTCTTCGCGCCGGGCAAGCCAGAAGGCCCGCAGATCGAGACGATCCGCTGGCTCGCCCATTACACCTCGCTGACGGCCAAGACCCATTCCGGCATCTGGCGGGACCTCGCCGTGCGCAAACGCAAGACCGAGGTCGGTGCGCAGATCGACATCGTCACGGCGCTCGGCCGAGAGGTCGGGGTTCCGACGCCTGCGCTGGAGACGCTGGGCGGGCTCATCCATGATATCGAGGAAGGCCGCCGCCCGATGGCCTTCGAGACGCTGAAGGTGCTGATCGACCGATGCAAATCCGTTTCGACAACCGCGTAGCCCTCGTCACCGGCGCGGCGCAGGGCATCGGCCGTACGATTGCCGCCGCGCTGGCGCAGGCCGGTGCCCGCGTGCATCTCGCCGATATCGATGCCGAAGGCGTGGCGGGTACGGCCCGCGAGATCGGCGCGAGCGCCCATGCGGTGGATCTCGGCTCACCCGAGGCGGCCCAGAAGCTCGTCACCGATATCGTCGCGGCCGATGGCCGGCTCGATCTCCTGATCCATGCCGCCGGCGGCGTGCGCGGGCAGGTCGGCCGCGCGATCGAGGAGATTTCGGAGGCCGACTGGCGCGTGATCTTCGCCGCCAATGTCGATGCCGCCTTCTTCCTGGCACA
>Ga0209256_1000376_pt1 | contig 71561 bp, 68 predicted proteins | sample AraplaCol_mCL_r2_2_FD_184270 | JGI IMG/M metagenome (GOLD analysis project Ga0209256, IMG submission 184270) | Arabidopsis root microbial communities from North Carolina, USA - plate scrape MF_Col_mCL_r2 (SPAdes) (version 3) | ecosystem: Host-associated > Plants > Roots > Endosphere | place...
TACATTGAAAGGTTCTACAACCCGAAACGCAGACACTCAACACTGGGCTACGTCAGCCCGGTACAATTCGAAGCCCTTACACTTAAATGCGCCTAAGCGAAGTGTCCGTGGAATCGGGGGAATGCCACGAATACCACTCCGGCAAATAGTGGCATCGGCGATATTCGCTGGCGTTCGTCATCAGATGTGCGCCACTCGAAGCGACCGCATCAACCAACTGAACGTACACTTCGGGCGTCATCATCCACCCCCGATAAACAACGTTCACGCCGGCGGGAAGCGCAGGCCGCGCACGAAACTCACCAGTCTCAAAATCCTCAAATGAAAACAGTGAGCATGTATGGCCGGATGCAACGACTGCGGAAAACTCCTCCGCATATGCTTCGTCCACAATGGTTTTATTGAACGGATCAGATGGATATAGCAAATGCATCTAATAATTCCTGGTTATCTGAAGTTCTAATCATGAAGTCCGCTCTTCGCCGAAATCGTTCATTCGGAACCATGGACCGTAACGGCCGAGAAGTGAACAAGCGCAGTGGAGCAGAATAAGCTTAGCCGGGCCGGCTCAAGCGCGGCCACAGAAATTCGCTCAGCTTGACCGGCAACTGATACTTCTAGCTGACCAGATTTGCTTAGTTTCACCTCAAATGGGATCCATGCGTCCGTGATCGGTGTGACCGCGAACACTGAGCGATCTTGTGCACCGCCTTGTCCCGTAATGGCAAATTGAATGTAATTTGGCGCATTCGGCATAACTATCATCTGCAATCCCATGAACGGTTTCTTTCTCTCTGGGCCTGCGAAGGTCACCGTTGCAGATGCTGCCCAACCAGGGTGCGAACGCACTTCCAAAAAGCGCAATTTGCCCGCAGCAATTACTTCGCCGCCGGTGCTGGAAATGCTAGATTCTTGGAAATGTCCGCCAGGCGCGTCACAGTCAAATGCATATGGCCCCGGCCCCTTTTGAAAATCCAACTCTTTTGCCGCTTGTGCGACAGCAGTTTGAATCGAAACGGTGGCCGAAAAAAGGGTCATCGATAAGATGGCTAGGAGACGCTTTAGCAGGCACATTACATTTAACTTCTCGCAACGCATTAAATCTCCAAAGTAGATGGGGCTCTTTCCACACGAGGGAGCGTTCCTTCAGTAGCCGCTACATGGCCGTTAGCCGCGTCGCTCATTCGCGAGACGAACCAAGAGTTCGCCCAGCTCTAAAGCCTCGTGCTCTCCCAGCTCAACAGGGTCTCGCGCAGGTGTATTGACCTTTAGGTGAATTCCACCATCAACCCAGATACTAATGTCGCCACTCGCCATTTCAAACACTTCGGTACTTTTCTTGTCGTCAACCATCGCTTTACTTTCAGTCGCTTCTTTTAATGGGCAATGACTGCTCTTTACCGGAAACCGAAAATTGTACTCGACAGATGTGCGCTTACGGACGCTTAAATCGGAGCCTCGACTTCGCCCAATCAAGGTACACCTTAACGATCCGTTCTTCGCGATCCCCCGGCTCTCGCCTGTTGGATTGAAGTCGGCGAAAGTTCATCTTCGCTCCTTTAGACGCATTCCCATCGTATTCACACGGTACGTCATAGCCATCGATCTCGAAGGTAATCTCCGATCTTGCCGGTAAGACGTCAAACAGGAGCGGGGACGGTGTCCAAATGTCCCATGGCATATGAGTATCGTCTAGGCCGGAAAACTGCCCAGGGTGCAACAGCCACTTCTGATCAAATTCGCATTCAAGAAGCGTGTCTGAGCTGCGATTGTTGATCGTAATTCGGTAGCGCCGACTCAATTCATCAATCGGTGCAACGTTGGCGCAAATCAGTTCGTCGAATGGTGTCATTGAAATTCTAGTATTGGGGTGGCCGGTACTTTGTCGTTCGCCAGCTTTGCGCAAAGGATAGCATTTTGCCAAAGCGAAAAAATCGCCGACTGAAACAACCGGACTGGTGGCGCGGGAACCGCCTAGCCCATGCAGCGAATCGTTCGGCGGCGTTTATCCCGGCGGCGCCGGTTTCGTCCCCGATTTACGAGCACTCGTCGCATGGGAGAAAACACCCGCACCCGAGCCGCTAGAATGGCGGGGAAAATTCAACACGAGGAATTAATGAGTTCGCCCGAGTTCCTGCCATTTAACGCACCTCCCGTACCGGAAGTCGAGCACGACCGCCGCCTTGTACGCCGCTACTTGCTGCAATCAGCGCTGCGCTTTAACGCTGGTTCGTTGCTGTTCCTGTCGCTGGCGATCGCGCTGCTGCCGCTTTGGCTGAATGCCGGCACGGCTGCGCCAGGCGAATTCGGGGGCCGTAAGCTGAATCCGTACATGATCGGCGGCGTCGTGCTGGCAGTCATGGCCTGGTTCGCGTTGATGTCGAGTGGGATTGCCCGCAACTATCTTGCGCGGCTGGGTGGGGAGGGCAAGGCGCTGTGTGCGGAAGGCATTGCTTCCTCGGTGTCGCGCCGCATCGAAGCGCCGTTCAATCCCTATACCACTTTTGACCTGTGCACCGAATCGTTGTCGGGGCTGGCTCTCGGCACGGCGCTCGGCTACGCCGGCCCGCCGGCGTTCTTCCATGATCCTTTCAAGGGACGCATCGTGCTGGGCCGCTGGCGCCCGTTGGCGCTGGGACGCCATGTCGAGGTGAGGGTATCGTCCGATTTGGGTCCCCGCTGCCATATCGAGCTGCGCTGCCGTCCGGGCCTGGCATGGTTTGCGATCCAGCAGGGCGAGGCGCTGAAGGCCGTCGAGATGGTGTGCGACCAGTTGCGCCAGCACCTCGAGCGTCATGCAAAGGCACTGGATGCCGCTCGGCGCGCACGCGAGTTGGAACGCACCTCGCTGCAAGCGCGCCTCTCGGCCTTGCAGGCCCACGTTGAGCCGCACTTCCTGTTCAATACCCTGGCCAACCTGAGGTACCTGATCCGCACCGACCAGCAGGCCGCGCAGGACATGCTCGACCATCTGGTCGGCTACCTGCAGAACGCGCTGCCGGATATGCGCACCGTGTCCTCGACCCTGGGGCGGGAAATGGATCTTGTTAGCGATTACCTGGCCGTGATGCGCATCCGCATGGGCGCCCGCCTACGCTTCGCCGTCGACGTGGACGAGGAGTTGCGCAGCTTGCCATTCCCGCCAGCGATGCTGATCTCGCTTGTGGAAAACGCCGTCAAACACGGGTTGGAGCGGGCCAGCCGGCCGGGCCTGATCACCATCAGCGCAAGCTGTGAGCGCAAGCGGGAGGGCGAGCTGCTGAGTGTGTCCGTCGTTGACGATGGTGTCGGCTTGACCGAACAGGCAGGGCAGGGCACGGGACTGGCGAATATCGCAGAACGCCTACAGCTGCTGTACGGGCACGAAGCAGGCCTTGCCGTGGAACCCGGCGACGGCCAGGGTGTGCGCGCCGTGCTGACGGTGCCTGTGGCAAGGAGCTACGCATGATGCCGCGCGCTCTGATCGTCGAAGACGAGCCTTTGCTGCGGGCCGAACTGACGGACCAGCTGCGCATCCTGTGGCCCGAGCTGCAGATCGCCGGCCAAGCCGAAAACGGCATTGACGCGGTGGCGGCCATCGATGCGCTGAAACCTGACATCGTGTTCCTGGACATTCAGATGCCCGGCCTGAATGGAATGGAGGTGGCTCGTCATATTCCCGAGTCCTGCCAAGTGGTGTTCGTCACAGCTTACGCAGACTATGCCCTGGCCGCCTTCGATGCCGGCGCGTCCGACTACCTGGTCAAGCCCTTGACGAACGCGCGGCTGCTGCAGACGATCCGCCGCTTGAAGTCGCGCGCGGCCGCAAGCCCGCCGCCGGCCGTGTGGCAGAAGCTGTTCGAGCAGGAAAGCGCGCCGGTGTACCTCAAGTGGATCAAGGCTTCAATCGGCAATTCGGTGCGGCTGGTGATGGTGAGCGAGGTGCTGTACTTCCAGTCGGACGAAAAGTACACACGGGTGGTGACCGAGAAGGGCGATGCGCTGATCCGGCTGCCTCTCAAATCCCTGCTCGGGCAGCTGGACCCGCAGCTGTTCGCGCAAATCCACCGCAGCGCCATCGTTAACCTCCAGGCCGTCGATCGGATCGAACGCAGTGAAATCGGCGGCGCCAGCCTGGAGGTGATCCTGAAAGGCCGGACCGAGCGCTTGGCCGTTAGCGAAGCGTTTACCAGGCAATTCCGCCAGATGTAGCTGGACTGGCATTTGCACCCGTATCAACACCCCGACGTCATGAGGTGACGCAGGAGCACTGCTGCGTCTGCGCCTAATGATTCATTCTTTTTATGGAGCCAAATCCTTTTATGCGACACCTCTTTCCCGTAGCAGCAATGGTCCTCTCCGTTATCGTTCTCCCCACCGCAGGCGCACAAGAACCGGGGCCTCGCGCAGTTGCACCGCAATCGCGGTCCTTGAGCGCAGCAGACAAGGCTGCTGCCGTAGATCTGTTGGCTCAACGCCTGTCTGACAAATATGTTTTCGCTGACGAAGGGAAGAAGATGGCGGCCGCCGTCCGCGATCATCTGCGCAAGGGCGACTACAAGAAGGCCGCTACCGATGCTGAATTCGCGGAATTGCTGACGGCTCATCTCCAGGCGGCCCACCCGGACAAACATTTGAGCATCCGCTATTTCCTCAACGCCCCACCTGATCGGCCTCGCCCATCACTCAACGACGGGGTGCCTGCCGAGATGCGTCCGCGTATGACCGAAGTGGGGCAGTACTTGAACTTCGCCTTCGAGAAGGTAGAGCGCCTGCCCGGCAATATTATGTACCTCAAATTCGACGGCTTCTTTGATGCGGATATCGGCAAGGCAGCAGCAACTGCCGCAATGAATCTGGCTGCCAACGGCAATGCGATGATCATTGACCTGCGCGAAAACCATGGCGGCGACCCGCGCATGGTGGCACATATAGCGAGCTACCTGCTTGGTGACAAGAAAGTGCATCTGTCCGACATCTACTTCCGGGCTGAGAACGAAACCAATTCTTTCTGGAGCGATCCCGCCGTTCCGGGCGCGCGCTTTGGCGCTGAGAAGCCGGTCTATGTATTAACGAGCGGCGAAACCTTCTCCGCAGCTGAAGATTTTACGTACAACCTCCAGGCTATCAAGCGCATCACCGTCGTTGGTGAAGCAACCGGCGGCGGTGCACATCCGATCCAACCGTTCCGTATCAACCCGAACCTGGTCGCCGTGATACCAGTGGGGCGCTCGATCAACCTGATCACGAAAGGCGATTGGGAAGGCACTGGAGTTAAGCCTGATGTTGCCATCGCTTCGGATAAGGCTCTGAAGAAAGCAAATGCACTGGCACTGCGTCAGGTTCTACCAAAAATCAACAACCCGAAGGAGCGGTCAACGCTTGAAAAAGAGCTCGCTGAGATGGAAGCGAGTTTGTAAATTTCCATTCCAAGATTAGCATCCGCCTCCCCTCAAGGGCGCGGATGCTTGGGCAACGTCCTTGGACCGCTATTACGCCTCGGACTGCGACCAGACCAGGTTCCACAGGTGGCCGTCAAGGTCTTCGAAACCCTGGTCGTACATGAAGCCGTGGTCTTCTGGTGGGTGGGGGATGCGGGCACCGGCGGCGGTGGCTTTTGCGATCAGGGCGTCGACTTCTTCGCGGCTTTCGCAGCACAGGCAAGCAACGAATTCATTGGCTTCCTTCGCTTGTACGACCGGCTTGTTGATCAGGGACTTGAAGAAAGCCTCGGTCGTCAACATGGCCTGGATCTTTTCGCCGACGATGTTCATGAATGCCGCTTGCTCGCTGCTGAAACGATCATTGAAGGTAAAGCCGAGCGAGGCAAAGAAGGCTTTGGACTTTGCCAGGTCTTTCACCGGCAGATTGAGGATGATCTGTTCTTTCATGGCAATTCCTTGGTTAGGGTGGAGTGGGGAAGCTGTGCTTCACCCCTACGACGAACGGGGCCTAGCAAAATCGACATGCTGTGACCATCATCCGCAGCCGTCGGCGTTAGAAAATGCTTCGGACGTTGTCCAGCCCCGTTTTCCTTTTTGGTTCTCAACCTGCTTCCACCAGGTCATCTTTGCGTCTTTCCCATCCACGCCGGGCATCGTCGCAAGATCGATGCTGCTGGAATAGACCTTCCCTTTGAACCAGAAGAGGTAAGCGCCTTCGCCCAAGGGAGAGAGCATGTAAATCTTGTCGCCGGGGTTGAGCGAAAGCTGTGGCTTGTCGATGCCTTTGATGTAACCATCCCGAATGGATTTATCGATCAGAACGACACCAGGTTTTTCAGTCACCACCACGCCCGTGACAGCACGGAGTTTCTCTTGCTTGTGCAGATGAAAAACGACTGGCGACTTATAGCTGCGGCTGGCGTGCACCGGTATATCTGCATTCGCAACCCAGTCCCGATACACACAGCATTCAAAGGGGCAAACTCCCCAGTTCTCAAAATTGGCAGGAGGCCGCTCCTGTGCCGTAGCAAGCGGACTGGCAAGCGTGAAAGGGAGGACGCTGATGAAGGACAATGGGTTCAAGCTGGTTCCTTGTATTTTTTGCCACTCAGCCCAGCATACACGAAAGCAGGGCGCGCGCCGCGGCCGTCATCCGGCGCTGCGGGGTGTAGATCAGGGAGAAGGGGCGGCTGCGGCCCGTCAGCTCGGGCAGCACTTCCACCAGTACGCCGCGCTCCAGCCGGTCTTGCGCGATAAAGCGGAAGGTCTGGCAGATGCCAAGGCCCGCTTCTGCCAGCGATACCGTTCCCAAAGCGTCATCGGTCACCTGCAGCGCTGATTCGGGCGGCCAGTCGAGTTCCGCTCCGTCCTGCATGAATTGCCAGGGGAAGGTGCGTCCTGTGCTGGGCAGCTGGAAGGTCAGGCAGTCGTGCGCAGCCAGCGCGTCGAGGTCGCGCGGGAGGCCGCGGCGCTGCACATACGTCGGCGAGCAGACCAGCACCAGTTCGGCGTCTTCCAGCTTGCGGGCGATCATGCCGCTATCCTTCAGCACGCCCTGGCGGATGGCGAAATCGAAATTGTCCGCCGCCAGGTCGACATTGCGGTTGGTGATATTTAGTTCGACGCGCACCGCTGGATAGCGTACGGAGAATTGCTGTAGCAGGGCGGGCAGGCGGTAATGGCCGTAAGTGGTGGGGGCGCTGATGCGCAGGCGGCCCGTCACCTCGCCGCCTTCGGCCTGCACGGCGCGCTCGGCATCGTCGATCAGGGACAGGGCGGCGCGCGTCTGTTCAAGGTACAGGCGGCCTGCATCCGTCAGCCCGAGGCTGCGGGTGGTCCGGCGCAGCAACTGGGTGCCGAGGCGTTTTTCGAGCCGTGCCAGGGCGCGGCTTACCACCGATGGCGTGGTGGACATGGCGACGGCGGCCGCTGTCAGCGAGCCGCGTTCGACGACGCTCACAAAGGTCTCGACATCGCTCAGGTGGTCGTATTTCCGGCTCATTATTGCCTTTAAGGGAAAAATGGTTTGGCTGGAAGGTAGTTTATCGCCGTTGGAGGTTTGAATAAAGTAGCACCATCAACTTCCCAAGGAGCTAACGATGTTCAAGAAATTCACCGCAATCGCCCTCGCAGCAGCCGCCTTGAGCGGCGGCGCCGCCCACGCCGGCAACGTGCTGGTCGTCCTGTCTGACGAAGCGACGCTGGACCTGAAGGCCGGCAAGACCTTCCAGACGGGCTTTTACCTGAATGAGCTGATGCAGCCCGTGAAGATGCTGCTGGACGCCGGCCATACCGTCACCTTCGCCACCCCGACCGGCAAGGCGCCGACCTTGGACAAAGGCTCGGTCAATCCGATGTTCTTCGGCGGCGACCAGGCCGCCCTGGACGCGCACCAGAAACTGCTGGAGCAGCTACGCCTGACCGACAGCGCCAACTCCCCGGTCATCAGCCTGGCGCGCGTGGAACAGCAAGGCTACGGAAAATACGACGCCGTCTACGTGCCGGGCGGCCACGCGCCGATGCAGGACTTAATCTCCAGCCCTGCACTGGGAAAAGTACTCACCGCCTTCCACCAGGACGGCAAGACCACCGCCCTGGTATGCCACGGCCCGATCGCGCTGCTGTCCGCCATGCCTGACGCGAAAGGCTTCGCCATGAAGATGGCGCAAGGGGCGACGCCAACGCAGCCAAAATGGATCTATTCCGGCTATAAGGTCACCGTTTTCACCAACGATGAAGAGGAAGCGTCCAAAGGCCAGCTGGGCGGCGGCGAAATGAAGTTCTACCCGGAGACCGCGCTGGTCAAGGCCGGCCTGAAATTCTCCAAAGCCGCCAACTGGCAAGGCAATATGGTGACCGACCGCGAACTGGTCACCGGCCAGAACCCGGCCTCGGCGCCGCTGGTGGGCAAGGAATTGCTGGCACGCCTGCAAAAGTAATATGATTGGCGCATGAGCTATGCGCCCAACCCTGAAGGACTGCGCTCCGCCTTTGCCGCGGAGCGTTTTACGTTTGACGAGAACACCATTCAGTTCTCGCTGGCCGAAGGCGGCAGCTTCACAGTCGGCAATGGCAGGATCGCCGCCGGTGATGCGCGAGCCGACCCCGCGCCGCCCCCATTCACGCAATGCGTTCCGAACGGCGAATACCCGGTCACGCTGGCGCTGGCCCGCTTCGAAAATGGCGAGGAGCGCATCGCCTACGCGCGTGTGCTGCTGGACGATGCGCCCGCTGCCCATTGGTACCCCGCCCTCACTGCCGAACAGGACGCGCGTACCTTAAAGGACGGCGAGATGTTCGGCTTTGCCGTGGAATCCGGGACTGCCTGCTTCGCCAGCGGCGAAAGCCGCGTCGAATTCGCGGTCGCCGCCGGCAATCGAAACTACGCTTCCTACTTCGCTTACGATTGCGCCGACCGCGTGGTGGCGCTGGTCACCGACTTTGCGGTGGTCCCCGGCATTCGCGACCTGCCTGCGCCGCGCCGCAGTTGGTGGCATCGACTGCTTTTCTCCTGGAAGTGACAATCTGCCAGATTTAAAAGGCATGCCTCCGGGTAAGATAGCGGTATGGATAATCTTTCGACCAATGAACGCGTTTTATGGCATGGCGTCCCGCGCCAGGGCCTGATGCTGCGCGGGGCCGACGTGCTGATGATTCCATTCAGTTTGCTGTGGGGCGGATTCAGCGTTTTCCTGGAATACACCGTGATGCGCTCAGACGCGCCGATGGTGCTGCGCCTGTGGAGCATTCCCTTTGTGCTGATGGGCGCCCATATGGTTGGCGGCCGCTTCGTGCTCGAGGCCTGGCAGCGCGCCAAGACCGATTATATGGTCACCAACGAGCGCATCATCATCCGCTCCGGCATTTTCCGCCGTCGCGTGCAAACCATTGAGCTGCGTTCGCTCGGCGAATTCGCGCTGACTGAAATCGGCAAAGGCGAAGGCACTATTTCGTTCGGCGTATCGCAGGCGGGCAACCGCTTCAGCGGCCTGGCTGCCTGGCCGGGCGATGACACTATTCCTCGCTTCGACACCATCGCCGATGCGCGCACGGTGTATGAGATCATTCGAAGTGCGCATTTCGCGGCCGGCCACACGCGACCATTCGGGCAGCGTGTGGGTTGAGCCAGGCGCCCAGCCAGCGAGCAAGGCGCAAGCCAGCGCGTTGAAAAATAGCTCCATGTTCGCCCCCACAAAGCCGCATGATCGATGCAGATCGCAGCACGGCTTTTGCGGCGGCGCCAAACTGGCAAGTTCAAACGGCCACAACTAACATGAAGCATGGTCAGCAAACGACAAATCGAGCGCCTGCCGGCGCTGAATTTCGAGCCGGAAGCCACCACGCCGATCGTCCCGCCACACCTGCGCGCGCCCGGCCAGCCGGGCTATCCGCAAGCGCGGCAACTGGAGCGGCTACGCCGCAAGCACGTCACCCGGCTTCGTCAGCTCAACCGCAAGTAATCACAGTTCGATAATCCGCGCGTCGCGGTCGCGGGTGCGCACGAATTGCTCGATGCCATCCACTGTCACGGTGTCGAAGTGTCCGCGCAGGCGGGGGCCGGTCGGGTGGTCGTCGAACGCCACGTTGGCGCGGAACAGGCGGGCGCCGACGCGCGCCCCCAGGCCGACGTCCACGCCGACGGGGCGGAAGCCAACTTCGTTCAGCCACCGCTGCGCCTCGGCGCGCGTTTCCACCTTTCCCTGCGGCGCACTGGCGGCGGCAAGCGTCTCCAGTGCCCACTGGTTGGAATTCTGGTAGCGCGTGGAGAAGGCATAGGCCAGCATGCTGTATTTTGGCTCGTGCAATCGCTGCGGCGTGCGGCTGGCCAGCACCTCCGCCAGGCGCTGCTGCACTTCCGGCGAGGGCAAAATCAATTCCGCTTTGTATTGAAACAGCCCACTGAGGAAGAAGTTGCCCAGGCCGTCGTTGTACAGCGCCGAATCCGCCGTGCCGCAGTCGTTCAGCAACTGCACCACCACCCAGCGCCCAGCCGGATGATCGCGCCACGCAAATCCGGCATGGGAATAGCGCAGGCCATACTGCGAAAGATTCTGTCCCGCGCGCGCAATGATTGCGACCTGAGCGCCGCTGGCGTCGAGTGCCTGCATGCTGCGCTGGGCCAGGTCCAGCGAGCGTTGGACTTCGTCCACCGTCATCGGTTTTGGTTCGCAATTCTGGCCGGCGTGGGCGGCGGCTGCGGCGCCAAGCAGCATGGCTGCAAGGATGCGTTTCATGACTCAGCTCACGCGGCTATGGTGCATCAAGGCCTTGCCCGCCTCATTCGGAATGAAGGCGATGACCTGGCCCGACACCACGAGCGCGGCGCCGGCCGACATGGCGACCACGCTGACCGTAGTGCCGGCGGCCACCGACACGCCTTCCAGGGCCTTGCCGCTGAATTGCACGGCGGCCTTGCTGCCATCCCCGACAGCCTTCAGCACCACCACCACGCTTTCACCCACCACTTCGACGGATTCCACCACCAGCGCGCCAGCGCCGGACACCGTCAGTACGGACCCGGTGACCACCACGGCCGACAGGTCGCTCACACCTTTACTCAGCGTCTGCGAATCGCCTTCCGCCATGCTGGCGTTGCAGGCCGTCGCCAGCATGGCGGCGATCAGGATGCGCTTCATTTTGACCTCCCTTGAATGAAAGTGCGGCAATCTTGTCGCTGCCTGGCGCGCGGAGCAATCGCGATCCGCACTGTAGCGCCGGGCCATGCTGGTGGTATCATAATTCGATACTAATTATCGGAATTGCATCCATGTCCAACGTCAGCCGCCTGGTTGAAGCACTCAAACGCCAGCTCAAGGCACGCGGCATCACCTACGCCGCGTTGGGCCAGAAAATCGGCCTCTCCGAACCGAGCATCAAGCGCATGTTCGCCGCCCGTAACTTCACGCTGGAACGGCTGGAACAAGTGCTGGCGGTGCTGGACATGGACTTCGCCGAGCTGGCGCAAGCCAGCGCCGACACGCCGCAACTGATATCGCAGCTGACCTATGCGCAGGAAAAGGAAATCATCAGCGACACCAAGCTGCTGGTGGTGGCCGTGCTGGCGCTGAACCAGGTGCCGATCGAGGAAGTGGTGGCGAACTACAAGATCAGCGCCGCCGAAGCCACGGCCTGCCTGCTAAGGCTCGACAAGATCGGCTTCCTGATGCTCAAGCCAAACAACAAGGTCAAGCTGCTGGTGTCGCGCACTTTCAGCTGGCTGCCCAATGGCCCGATCCAGGCCTTCTTCCGCGACGAAGCGTATGGCGATTATTTTGACAGCCGTTTCGACGGCCATCATGAAGTGCAGCGCCTGGTGAGCGTGATGCTGTCGCAGCAATCGACGCGCGCCCTGCTGGAACGCTTGAAGCAGGTGGCGGACGAATTCTCGCTGCAGCACCAGGACGATGCGCGGCTGCCATGGGAGCAGCGCCGCGCCGTGACCTTCATGCTGGCAGCGCGCCCGTGGATTCCGAAGGCTTTCCGCGCACTGCTGCGTTGATTCAGGCATCCCAATAGGGCGGGCTGCCAAAGGCTTCGCGCAGCGCCGCCACGAGTTCCTGCAGCTTCTTCGATGCGCGGCGCCCTTCCGGATGCGCGACATAGATCAATTCTTCCGCGGCTTCACGTCCGACATCGACGCGGGTCAGCCGCCCGCTCTTCACATCGGCGCCGACGATAAAGCTTGGCAGCAGTGCCAGGCCAAGACCAGCCAGTGCGGCGTCCCGCATCATGTCGCCGTTGTTGACGCGCAGCGCGGCGGGCGGCCGAACGAAAACATCCGCCGCGTCATCAAGGAAGCGCCAATCCGCGACGTTGCGGTTGGTGTAGTAGATCGCGCGATGGCCCGCCAGGTCACTGAGCGAGGACGGCGTGCCGTGGAGCTTAAGGTATTCCGGAGAGGCCACGAGCATCCGCCTGCTTGGGGCGAGCGGCAAGACGACAAGGCGCGAATCCTCGACGACGCCATGCCGGATCACGGCATCGTAGCCTTCGGCCGCGGCATCGACGCGCTTGTCGTCCAGCTCCACTGTGAGCGATATGCCGGGGTGGCGGGCAAGGAAGGCATACAGCGCCGGCCCAAGGTGCATGCGCCCGAATGTGACAGGGGCGGACAGGCGCATGGGGCCGGTCAAAGTGCCGCGCCGTTCGGAGACCTCGGCCGTCGCTTCGCGCACTTCCCATACAATGCGGTTGGCGCGTTCAAGGAAAGCTACGCCGTCTTCGGTCAGGCTGATCTTGCGGGTGGTACGGTGGAAGAGCGGGGCGCCCAGCGTCTGTTCCAGCTCGGCGAGCCGTTCGCTGACGACGGATTTGGACAAGTGCAGGCGACGGGCCGCTGCGCTGATGGAGCCAGCTTCCGCGATCGCCACAAAGCTTGAAATGCCGTCCAGTTTGACCATGATTGTTCGATTATACCGAACACGAGTTCCTTCTTTTGCCGCCTTATCCAAACGGGTTTTGCTCACTACACTGGGTTCATCGTCTTTCACCTTCAAGGAGTAAATCATGACCAGCACCTTCAAGCGCGCCCTCGTCTCCAGCCTTTTCGCCGCAAGCACTCTGGCAGCTGCCTTGCCGGCTTTCGCCGATCCGGTCCCATATCCGTCGACCTTCAAGACCCAGGAAGTCAAGGCTGACGGCGTGACGCTGCATGTCCGCGTCGGCGGCAGCGGCCCGGCCGTGGTGCTGATTCACGGCTTTGGCGACACCGGCGATATGTGGACGCCGCTGGCCGTGGCACTGGCAAAGAACCACCGTGTGATCGTGCCCGATTTGCGCGGCCTGGGCCTGTCCTCCAAGCCGGAAGGCGGCTACGACAAAAAAACGCAGGCAGGCGACATCCGCGCCATCCTCGACGCTCTGGGTGTCGATAAAGCCGACATCGTGGGCCACGACATCGGCACCATGGTCGCCTATGCCTACGCAGCGCGCTATCCGGACAAGACCACCAAGCTGGTGGTGATGGATGCTCCGGTTCCTGGCGTACCACCATGGGAGCAGATCGTGCGTGCGCCGGTGCTGTGGCACTTTGACTTCGGCGGCAAAGACGCGCTGCGCCTGGTGCAAGGGCGCGAACGCATCTACCTTGACCGCTTCTGGAATGACTTCGCCGGCGACGCCAGCAAGATCGATGAAGGCACGCGCAACCACTACGCGAAACTGTATGCCCGTCCTGGTGCAATGAAGGCGTCGTTCGCCCAATTCCAGTCCATCCGCAAGGACGCGGAAGACAACGCGGAATCGGTGAAGACCAAGCTGACGATGCCGGTGCTGGCAGTCGGCGGGGAAAAGTCTTTCGGCGCGAACGAAGCAGCGGTGATGCGCAATGCCGCGACCAATGTGACTGAAGTGGTGGTGCCAGGGGCAGGGCACTGGCTGATGGAAGAAGCCACTGCCGTGACCGTGAAGACGGTGCAGTCCTTCCTTGATGCGAAGTGACTGCCCGTCTCCAGGCCAGGTAAAGCTTAGAAGTTGCGCAGGGTGCGCAGGACTGGCTGCAGTACGTCCGCACCCAGCTTGGCCGAACGGGCGCCGTTCCAGCCTACTACTTCGTCCGGATCGTTGGCGTTGTCCTTGAACGGCAGTTCCAGGGTCAGCGACAGGCAGCCGAACAGGTGGGTGATGTGCGGCGAACCCATGGTCAGCACTTCCGGGGTGTATGGCGAGTCAGGGTAGCCATGCTCGGACTGGAAGTCCGGCGACGCCAGCTTGAAGTCGGCGATGAACTTGTCCTGCGCTGCCTTCTGCTCCTTGGTGAAATTCGGCAGCGCATCGCTGCCGGCCACGAAGACGTAAGGCAGGCCTTCGTCGCCGTGCACGTCCAGGAACAGGTCGCAGCCGATTTCCTTCATCTTCTCTTTTACCAGGAAGACTTCCGGCGAACGCTCCATGGTCGGCTCGTTCCACTCGCGGTTCAGGTTCGCGCCGGCAGCGTTCGTACGCAGGTTGCCGCGCACGGAACCGTCCGGGTTCATGTTCGGCACCACGTAGAAGCAGGCGTCCTGCAGGCACTGGCGGGCGTATGGGTTGGCCGCGTCGAGCAGGGCTTCGACCATGCCTTCCACGAACCATTCAGCCATGGTTTCGCCTGGGTGCTGGCGGGCGATGACCCACACTTTTTTCTCAGCGTCCTGGTCACCGATGACCAGCATGTTCATGTCGCGGCCTTCCACGGTGCTGCCCAGGTCCACCAGTTCGGCGTTCGGGTGCAGCTGGGCGGAGTCCAGCAAGGACAGGTGGCGTTCCCACGAATACGGCTCGAAGTAGGCGTAGTAGACCGAATCGTGTTCCGGCGCGTGCTCGATGGTCATCACTTCGCCGTCGAAGGAAGTCGGGACGCGGAACCAGTTATCGCGGTCGTAAGACGCGACGGCGTTGTAGCCTTTCCAGCCCTCAGCATATGCAGCCTTGCCAGCGTTCAGGAAACGGATGGTCAGCGGCACGGCTTGCGCACCCTGCACACGGAAATAGAACCACTGGATGATGTCCGCATGGGAGTCCTTGCGGATATTGACGTCGATATCGCCGGCGGAGGTAACGCTGACGATATCGATGGCGCCAGCATCGAACTGGCTGCTGATTTTGATAGACATTTTGTGTCCTGTGGGGAAGTAAGGCGCCGTTGCGCAAAGGCCGACATGATACACCAGCCAAAAGTCGGGGTCAGGTCCGGCAATCGGACATTTGTGTCGCAGCGCATGCGCGCTGCGACACAAATGTCCGATTGCCGGACCTGACCCCGACTTTCATTCAGTCAGCAAGGCTCCGGTGGACAAGTCGCCGGGCAGCTTCAGGCCCCAGCGCTGCAGTTGCTTGCGGCTGAAGTAAAAGCGTCCGCGGTCGGCGGTGACCGGGTAAATGGCCGAGGGCTGGGTGCCGCCCAGGATGCGCAGCGCAATGTCGCCGGCGGTCTTGCCCTGGTCGTAGCCGTACAGCACCAGTCCGCCGGCGGTTTTGTCGGCCCCGACGGCCCAGTCCCAGAAGCCGAAGGTGGGCACGGGAGAGTGCTCGGAAGTCCAGCGCGCCACCTCGTCGCGCGTGTTGACGCTGCGGCCTTCCTTATCGTGCAGGGCCTGGTAAAGGCCGATGAAGATCAGGTCGTATTTATCGCGGGCGGTGCTGACCTCGTGCTGCCACTCTTCCCAGCTGGCGGTGAGCTTCAAGTCGACCTGGATGCCGGAAACGTCCTGGCTGGCCAGGTCGCCAAAGGTCTCCTTGCGCACGACTTGCGAGGTGACGTCGGTGTCGAACAGCACCAGGGCGCGTTTTGCCGTTGGCAGCAGTCGCCGCACCAGGGCGATATTGCGCTTCATGTTCGGACGTTCCAGCACGCCGGTAATGTTGCGTTAGCGTTGGGGGTCGAAGTATTCGCGCGGATTATTGTTGATGCCGAGGTAGACCACGGGCGTGGCGGTTGCGCCGAGACGGTCGCACAGCAGTTTGAGGGCGGCATCATCGCCCAGGATCACCATGCCAGGCTTGAGCTGCTCATAGCGCGCCCATGCCTGGTCGGCCATGGCGGCGTGCTGGGATTTGGGCAGGCGCTTGGTGTCCATCTGGAAGTATTCGAGCCTGTAATGCTCGCCCAGGGTGTCTTCCAGCGCCTTCTTGTAGGCGACATCCCAAGCCATTTCGACGTTATAGCTCTCCACCACGAGGATCGTATCCGGCCCCGCCCGGCTTGCCAGGGGCAGCAGCAACAGCAAGCAGGCAAACCAGTTACGCAGGAACATGGCACCTCCGCAAAATGTCCACTTTGGGGTCAGGAACAAAAGTGGACATTTCTTTTCTTCGCGAAATTAATGTCCACTTCTGTTCCTGACCCCAAAGTGGACATTTTTAGTTTAGGCCGTCGAAGCGGTGGTAGAAGCTGGTCTCGGGCGTGGGGGCGCCTGGGTCTTCTCGCTGCAAGGCGGCGAGGATGTGCTGCTCGGCCGGGGCTTGCAGTTGGCGGTAGAACTGGCTCGCCAGCTCGTAGGCGCGGGCGCCGGGCCATGGGTCGGGCAGCAGCTCAACAGGCAGTTGCGGGTCGTGCAGCTGAACGCGGCGGTAGGCGTGGATCAACAGGGTGCGCAGGACGAAGGCTTGCTCGGGGTCGACGCCTTCCGCGCCGGCTTCGGCCAGCAAGGCGGGCAGGGTGGCGAACTGGGCGGTGAACTTTTCGTAGCCGGACATCACCTCGCTGAGGTCCCAGCCTTCAGCAACCATATCGCCCAGCGGGCGGGCGCGCAGGCCGGGTACTTCGCTTGCTTGCACCACGTACACTTTTTGCAGCAGGCCCAGGCGCGACAGCAGCGCTTCCAGCGCTTCCATATCGCCGGCGGGATGGCCTGCAATGCCGGGCGCGATCACGCTGTAGCCTTCCCACAACAACTCCTTGCGCAACTGGCTGCGCGCGGGTGCGTCGAGGCCATCGGCGGCGAGCACCAAGGTCCATTGGCCATTCCAGTGCACGTTCAGGGGCGCGTAAATGCGGCGGAAGGCGCGGCTGAAGCGGCGCATGGCGTCGGGCGTGATGGCGTAGCTGCTTCGGCGGCCGTCGCGCTGGGCGCCGAGCCAGCCTTCCTGCGCCAGGCGGAAGACCGAGGTGCGCAGCAGGCGGTCATTCACGCCGAACGGGGCCAGCAGCTCGATCAGGCTGCCCGTCCACACCATGCCGCCGTGGGGCACGATGGCGTCGCCGAAGATGGTCATAACCAGCGATTTGGAGCGCGGCGGGTCGTTCGCCAGGAATTCTTCAATCCAGCTATTGATTTTCTGGTTTTTTTGCATAGACCGATTTTATACACTGTCATTGATCTAGATACAGAATTTTTAAATGACACACAAAATTCGTTTGCAAAGCCGATTTTGTATCGTATTATGAGTCTATCCAGAACAAGGAGGCCCTCCTTATGTACGCACAAATGGTGGAAACCGGCCTGAAGAAGGTCCAGACCGCAGAAGATATGGACGCGCAGGAGCGCGAGTTCCAGGCGCGCATCGACGCCGGCATCAAGATCGAGCCGAAAGACTGGATGCCGGAGGCTTACCGCAAGACCCTGATTCGCCAGATCTCCCAGCACGCCCATTCCGAAATCGTCGGGCAGTTGCCTGAAGGTAACTGGGTGACCCGTGCGCCGACCCTGAAACGCAAGTCCATCCTGCTGGCCAAGATCCAGGACGAAGCAGGCCACGGCCTCTACCTGTACAGCGCCGCCGAAACCCTGGGCGTGTCGCGCGACGAGCTGCTGGCTGCCCTGCACAGCGGCAAGGCCAAGTACTCGTCCATCTTCAATTACCCGACGCTGAGCTGGGCGGATATGGGCGCCATCGGCTGGCTGGTGGATGGCTCAGCCATCATCAACCAGATCCCGCTGTGCCGCTGCTCCTACGGTCCGTACTCGCGCGCCATGATCCGCGTCTGCAAGGAGGAATCCTTCCACGCCCGCCAGGGCTACGACATCATGATGTCGCTGGCAAAAGGCACGCCGGAGCAGAAGGCGATGGCGCAGGATGCGCTGAACCGCTGGTGGTGGCCTTCGCTGATGATGTTCGGCCCTTCCGATGCGGCTTCCGTCAACAGCGCGCAATCGAGCGCCTGGCGTATCAAGCTGTTCTCCAACGATGAACTGCGCCAGCGCATGGTCGACCAGACCGTGCCGCAAGCCGAATTCCTGGGCCTGACCGTGCCTGATCCGGATTTGAAGTGGAACGAGGAGCGTGGCTCCTACGACTTCGGCGAAATCGATTGGGAAGAATTCCACCAGGTCTTGAAGGGTAACGGCCCTTGCAACCGCGAGCGCCTGCGCACCCGCGTGAAAGCCTACGAAGACGGCGAATGGTTCCGCGACGCGCTGGTCGCCTACGCCGACAAACACAATAAGGAGCAGGCTGCGGCCTGAGAGGAGACAAGATGAGCAAAGAATGGCCACTGTGGGAAGTCTTCATTCGCAGCCAGCACGGCCTGGCGCACAAGCATGTGGGCAGCCTGCATGCCCCGGATGCGGAGATGGCAGTCAATAACGCACGCGACGTCTACACCCGCCGCAATGAAGGCGTGAGCATCTGGGTTGTGCGCGCTTCCGATATCGTCGCCAGCGCACCGGCCGACAAGGGCCCGCTGTTCGAGCCTTCCAACAGCAAGGTGTACCGCCACCCGACCTTCTTCCCGATGCCGGAAGAAGTGAAGAACCTGTAAGGCTTCAACATGGATAACAAGGTCAATTACCTGCTGCGCCTGGGCGACAATGCCATGGTGCTGAGCCAGCGCCTGTGCGAGTTGTGCGGCAAGGGCCCGGCGCTGGAAGAAGATATGGCGCTGTCCAACGTGTCGCTGGACCTGCTCGGCCAGACCCGCATGTGGTACACCTACGCCGCCGAACTGGAAGGCGCGGGCCGCGATGAGGACAAGCTGGCTTACCTGCGCGATGCGCAGGATTACAAGAACGTGCTGCTGGTCGAACAGCCAAACGGCAACTACGCACACACCATCGTGCGCCAGTTCTTCTTCGACACCTGGCATTACTTCCTGATCGGCGCGCTGACCAAGTGCAGCGATCCGCGCATCGCGGAAATCGCCGAGAAGTCGCTGAAGGAAGTGACCTACCACCTGCGCCGCAGCGGCGACCTGGTGGTGCGCCTGGGCGATGGTACCGAGGTTTCTCACCAGTTTACCCAGACTGCGGTCGATGAACTGTGGATGTACACCGGCGAGGTGTTCAACTACGACGCGGTGGATGAAGCCATGGTTGCGGCAGGTATCGCGCCGGGGGCCTCCATGCTGCGCGAGCAGTGGCTGTCGCACGTGTCCGATATCCTCGGCGAAGCGACGCTGACCATGCCTGCGGCCGATGCGTGGATGCAGAAGGGCGGCAAGCAAGGCCGCCACACCGAGCACCTGGGCTACCTGCTGGCCGAGATGCAGTTCTTGCAGCGCGCTTACCCCGGTTCGGAGTGGTAATGGACGCGACGCGTGTCTGGTCCCTGCTGGAGCAGGTGTCCGACCCCGAGATCCCGGTAATCTCGGTGGTGGACCTGGGCATCGTGCGCGATGTGCAGGTCACGGGCCCATCCTCCTGCGCCGTCACGATTACGCCGACTTATTCCGGCTGCCCGGCGATGCAGGTGATTGCCGATGCTGTGCAAGGGGCGCTGCAGGACGCAGGCATCAAGCAGGTCGATATCATCACCCGCCTGTCGCCCGCATGGACGACCGACTGGATGAGCGATTCCGGCAAGGCCAAGCTGAAAGGCTACGGCATTGCCCCGCCGGCGCAGAAGGTGGTCGACATCAGCGGGCTGCGCACCCCGCGTCCTTCAGCCGCGCCGCTCGACCCGCTCAAGGCAGGCATCGCGCGCGGCGCCGTGCCTGCGCCAAAAGTGATCTGCCCGCACTGCGGTTCCGACCACACTGAAATCACCAGCCAGTTCGGCTCCACGCCCTGCAAGGCCCTGTACAAGTGCCTCGATTGCCGCGAGCCTTTTGACTACTTCAAGTGCCACTGACAATATGAGCAAATTCTATCCACTGTCCGTCGCCAAGGTGCAGCAGGAAACCCGCGATTGCATCGCCGTCACCTTCGCCGTGCCTGCCGAACTGCAGGAAAGCTTCAAGTACCAGCAAGGCCAGCACCTGACCCTGCGCACCAGTATCAATAACGAAGACGTGCGCCGCTCGTATTCGATCTGCTCCGCCGTGCAGGACGGCGCCCTGCGCGTGGCGATCAAGCGCACGCCGGGCGGCATGTTCTCCACCTGGGCCAATGAATCGCTGAAGCCTGGCGCCACCATTGAGGTGATGCCGCCTATGGGCCACTTCAACGTGCCGCTGGATGCGGGGCAGTGCAAGAACTACCTGGCCTTTGCTGCGGGCAGCGGCATCACGCCTATCCTGTCGATCATCAAGACCACGCTGATGACGGAGCCGACCAGCCGCTTCACCCTGTTCTACGGTAACCGCGCTTCGTCGTCGGTGATCTTCAAGACAGAGCTGATGGAGCTGAAGGATACTTACCTGGAGCGCCTGAACATCGTCTACGTGATGTCGCGCGAGCAGCAGGATATTGAGCTGTTCAACGGCCGCATCACCAAGGAAAAGACCGAGCAGTTCCTGCAGCACTGGATCGATATCAAGGATTACGACACCGCCTTTATCTGCGGGCCTGAAGACATGATGCTGGGTGTTTCGGCGGCCTTGCAAGAAGCTGGTATGCCGAAGGCGTCGATCAAGATCGAGCTGTTTGCGGCCAGCATTCCGAAGCACACGCACAAGCCGCGTCCACAGGCGGATACTGCGCCGCACCTGACCGAAGTCACCGTGATCATGGATGGCAATGCGGCGTCCTTCACCATGGAGAAGGACAAGGAGTCGATCCTGGACGCCGGCCTGCGCGCCGGCCTGGATATGCGCTACTCCTGCAAAGGCGGCGTATGCTCTACCTGCCGCTGCAAAATGGTGGAAGGGAAGGTGGACATGGACGTCAACTACGCGCTGGAAGACTACGAGATTGCACGTGGGTTTGTGTTGAGCTGCCAGGCTTTCCCAGTGACGGATAAAGTGATCGTCGATTTCGATCAGGCTGAATAACCCCAAACCTTGAGAACATGGAAGCCGGGGTCCGACCCTGAGGGTCGTACCCCGGTTTCCAGGTTTTAAAGGTTTTAAGAAGAGGAGACAAAAGTGAGCTACGAGAATATCCAGTTTGAAATCGAAGCAGGCATCGCCAAACTGACCCTGAACCGTCCCGATAAGCTGAACAGCTTCACCCAGGCCATGCACCTGGAAGTGCGCGAAGCCTTGCAACAACTGCGCGCCGACAAATCCGTCCGCGTCCTGGTGCTGACCGGCGCCGGCCGCGGCTTTTGCGCCGGCCAGGACCTCGGCGACCGCGCCGTTGCCCCCGGTGGCGCCGCAGTGGACCTCGGCGAATCCGTCGAAAAATTCTACGCCCCGCTGGTACTGGCCCTGCGCGAACTGCCGATGCCCGTCATCTGCGCCGTGAACGGCGTAGCAGCCGGCGCCGGCGCCAACCTGGCCCTGGCCTGCGACATCGTCCTCGCCGCCAAGTCCGCCAGCTTCATCGAAGCCTTCTGCAAACTGGGCCTGATCCCGGACACCGGCGGCACCTGGCACTTGCCGCGCCTGATCGGCCACGCCCGCGCCACCGGCCTCGCCATGCTGGGCGAAAAGCTCTCAGCCGAACGCGCCGAGCAATGGGGCCTGATCTGGAAAGCCGTGCCGGACGAAGAGCTGATGAACGAAGCCATGGCTATGGCCAAGCACTTCGCCACCGCCCCGACCAAGGGCCTGGCCTTCACCAAGCACGCGCTGCAGGCGAGCTACGGCAACACCCTGTCCGACCAGCTGAAACTGGAAGGCGAAATGATGCGCGAGCTTGGCTACAGCCATGACTACCGCGAAGGCGTGGACGCCTTCATCAACAAGCGCGCTCCAAACTTCAAAGGAGAATAAGCATGGCGGCTCTGGCGCAAGGCAGTGTCGTTGCCGTCATCGGCAGCGGAGCAATGGGTTCCGGCATCGCGCAGGTCGCGGCAGCTTCCGGCTACACGGTCAAGCTGTTCGACACCCGGGCGGAAGCGGTGGCGAAAGCGATCGCCGATATCGGCAAGGTGTACAGCAAGCTGGTTGAGAAAGGCAAGATGAGCGCCGCCGATGCGGACGCCGCGCGCGCCCACCTGCACGGCGTTGCCGGCCTGGCCGAAGTCGCCGATGCGAAGCTGGTGGTCGAAGCCATCGTCGAGAACCTGGACGTCAAGCGCAGCCTGTTCGCCGACCTGGAAGGCATCGTCGCCGATGACGCCATCCTGGCCACCAACACTTCTTCGATTTCCGTGACCGCCATCGCCGCCAAGCTGCGCAAACCGCAACGCCTGGTCGGCATGCACTTCTTCAACCCCGTGCCGCTGATGGCGCTGGTGGAAGTGATCAGCGGCCTGGCCACTGATGCAGCTGTCGCCGAAACCGTGTACGACACGTCCATTGCCTGGGGCAAGAACCCTGTGCACGCCAAGTCCACGCCGGGCTTCATCGTCAACCGAGTGGCGCGCCCTTACTACGCCGAAGGCTGGCGTCTGCTGAACGAGCAGGCCGCCGACGCTGCCACCATCGACGCCGTCATGCGCGAAGGCGGCGGTTTCCGCATGGGCCCATTCGAGCTGATGGACCTGATCGGCCATGACGTGAACTACTCCGTCACCGAATCGGTCTTCCGTGCCTATTACAACGACCCGCGCTTCACGCCGTCCGTGCTGCAGCAGGAAATGGTCAATGCCGGGTTCCTGGGCCGCAAATCGGGCCGCGGTTTCTACGACTACAGCGAAGGCGCAGCCGCTCCGCAGCCGCGTGCTGAAGCGCCGCAGCCAACGCCGGAATACATCGGCTACAGCTTCGAGCCGGGCGACCACACGTCGATCGCCACGGCCATCATCGAACGCCTGAAAGAGCGCGGCGTTGCAGTCACCAAGCGCAACTCGGCGGAAGGCCACCGTTCGTCGGAGGCTCCGGCCTTCCACTGCAACGGCGCCGCCATCTACCTGACCGACGGCCGCACTGCGACCCAGCGCGCACGCGACGACAAGCACGACGACATGGTGGTGTACGACCTGGTGTTCGATTTCGGCAAATCGCCGCGCATCGCCATCGCCTGCTCCGACCAGTGCAACCCGCGCGCCATGACGGCCGCCATCGGCATGTTCCAGGCGGCCGGCTTCACCGTTACGCGCCTGGACGACGTGCCGGGCCTGGCTGTGATGCGTACCGTCGCCATGCTGGCCAATGAGGCGGCCGATGCCGTCAACCAGGGCGTGTGCAGCGCGCAGGCGGCCGACGTGGCGATGCAGAAGGGCGTCAACTATCCGCGCGGCCCGCTGGCCTGGGCCGACATCGTCGGCGTGCAGCACATCGTCAGCGTGCTGGAAAACCTGGCGAGCAGCTATGGCGAAGACCGCTACCGCGTGTCGCCGCTGCTGCGCCGTCGCCAGCTGAGCGGAGCGCGCATCCATGCATAACCCCAAGATGAACCCCCAGGCCCTGGCGGAAGCGGCCGGCGCGTCCATGTTCGCGCGCGACGCCGCCAGCCAGGCCCTGGGAATGAAGTTGGTAGAAATCCGCCCCGGCTATGCGCGCATGTCCATGCCGGTGCGGACCGATATGCTGAACGGGCACCAGACTTGCCACGGCGGCTTTATCTTTGCGTTGGCCGATAGCGCTTTCGCATTTGCGTGCAACAGCCATAACCACACGACGGTTGGCGCGGGCTGCACGATCGACTACCTCGCCCCCGGGCGGTTGGACGACTTGCTGACGGCGGAAGCGATCGAGCGCACGCTGGCCGGCAAGACCGGCATCTACGATGTCAACGTCACCAACCAGGAGGGCAAGATGATCGCCACCTTCCGCGGCAAATCGCACCGCGTGGCCGGAGAGGTGGTTCCAACCCATAGCTAGTTGATGGAGGTAGTACCGATGGTCCAACGCACCCCCGCACCGAACGACCTGGAGCCGATCGAGCGCGCCAGCCGCGATGAATTGCAAGCGCTGCAGCTTGAGCGCCTGAAATGGTCGCTGAAGCACGCCTATGAGAACGTCAAGCATTACCGCGACGCCTTTGATGCCAAAGGCGTGCATCCTGACGACCTGAAGTCGCTGTCCGACCTGGCGAAGTTCCCCTTCACCGACAAGAAGACCCTGCGCGACAACTACCCATTCGGCCTGTTTGCCGTACCGCGCGAGAAAGTGGTGCGCGTGCATGCATCCAGCGGCACTACCGGCAAGCCAACGGTAGTTGGCTACACGCAGAAGGATGTCGATATGTGGGCCGACGTGGTGGCCCGTTCCATCCGCGCCGCTGGCGGCCGCGCTGGCGACATGGTGCATATCTCTTACGGCTACGGCCTGTTCACCGGCGGCCTTGGCGCCCACTACGGCGCCGAGCGCCTGGGCTGCACCGTCATCCCTATGTCGGGCGGCCAGACCGAAAAGCAGGTGCAGCTGATCCAGGACTTCAAGCCTTCGATCATTATGGTGACGCCTTCCTACATGCTGAACATCGTGGAGGAATTCCAGCGCCAGGGGCTCGATTGCGCGAAGTCTTCGCTGCAGGTAGGCATCTTCGGCGCCGAGCCGTGGACCAATGCCATGCGTGGTGAAATCGAGCAGCGCGCGGGCATCGATGCGGTCGACATTTATGGCCTGTCGGAAGTGATCGGCCCTGGCGTGGCAAGCGAGTGCATCGAATCGAAAGATGGCCCGGTGATCTGGGAGGACCATTTCTACCCCGAGATCATCGACCCGGAAACCGGCGAGGTCCTGCCGGACGGCGAGGAGGGTGAGCTGGTGTTCACTTCCCTGAGCAAGGAAGCCATGCCGGTCGTGCGCTACCGTACGCGCGACCTCACGCGCCTGCTGCCGCCGACGTCGCGCTCTATGCGCCGCATCGGCAAGATCACCGGCCGTTCCGACGACATGCTGATCATCCGCGGCGTCAATGTGTTCCCGACCCAGATTGAGGAGCAGATCTGCAAGCTGCCCAAGCTCGAACCGCAGTACCAGCTGGTGGTAAGCCGAGACGGGCACCTGGACAAGCTGGAAGTGCTGGTGGAGCTGCGCGCCGGCATTGCCCGCAGCGACGCGGGCGACGTGGCGCGCGAACTGGAACAGCGCATCAAGACCAATGTCGGCGTGAGCACCAAAGTCACGTTGCTGGGACCAGGCGGCATCGAACGCACTGCGACCGGCAAAGCCAAACGAGTACTAGACAAACGACCAAAGGAATAACAATGACCGAAGCTTTCATCTGCGACGCCGTTCGCACCCCATTCGGCCGCTACGGCGGCGCACTGGCAGGCGTGCGCGCGGACGACCTGGCGGCAATCCCGATTGCCGCCCTGGTGGCGCGTAATCCATCCGTAGACTGGAAGCAGGTGGACGATGTCTACTACGGCTGCGCCAACGGCGCGGGTGAAGACAACCGCAACGTGGGCCGCATGGCTGGCCTGCTGGCCGGCCTGCCGGTCGAAGTGCCAGGCAACACCATCAACCGCCTGTGCGGTTCCTCGCTGGACGCGGTGGGCATGGCGGCGCGCGCCATCAAGTCGGGTGAAGCGCAACTGATCATCGCAGGCGGCGTGGAAAGCATGACCCGCGCGCCTTTCGTGATGGGCAAGGCCGACAGCGCTTTCTCGCGCAGCGCCAAGATTGAAGACACCACCATCGGCTGGCGTTTCGTCAACCCGCTGATGAAGCAGCAGTACGGCATCGACTCCATGCCGGAGACGGCCGAGAACGTGGCCGAGCAGTGGGCCGTTGCCCGCGCCGACCAGGATGCCTTCGCTATCCGCAGCCAACAGCGCTGGGCTGCTGCCCATGCCGCCGGCTTTTTCAAGGGCGAGATCGTGCCGGTCACGATCCCGCAGAAAAAAGGCGATCCTAAGGTTATCGACACCGACGAACATCCGCGTCCGGACACCACCATCGAAGCGCTGGCCAAGCTGAAAGGCGTGGTCAAGCCGGACGGCACGGTCACCGCAGGCAACGCCTCCGGCGTCAACGACGGCGCCTGCGCGCTGCTGCTGGCGTCCTCCGCCGCAGTCGACAAGTTCGGACTCAAGCCGCGCGCCAAGGTGCTGGGCATGGCCACCGCCGGCCTGGCGCCGCGCATCATGGGCTTCGGCCCTTCGCCGGCCAGCAGGAAAGTGCTGGCGCAGGTCGGCCTGTCCATCGAGCAGATGGACGTGATTGAACTGAACGAAGCCTTCGCCGCGCAAGGCCTGGCAGTCACCCGCGACCTGGGTCTGGCCGACGACGACGCACGCGTCAACCCGAACGGCGGCGCCATCGCCATCGGCCACCCGCTGGGCGCGTCCGGCGCGCGCCTGGTGACCACGGCGCTGAACCAGCTGGAACGTACCGGCGGCCGCTACGCACTGTGCACAATGTGCATCGGCGTGGGCCAGGGCATCGCGCTGGTGATCGAGCGAGTCTGATCATGCCCTGCTACGAAATCAATGGCGTGCGGCCGGTGGTGCATCCCACCGCCTACGTGCACCCGACCGCAGTGCTGATCGGCGACGTGATTGTCGGTCCGCGCTGCTACATCGCGCCGCTGGCGTCGCTGCGCGGCGACTTCGGCCGCCTGATCCTGGAGGAGGGCGCCAACGTGCAGGATACCTGCGTGATGCACGGCTTCCCCGGCGGCGACACGGTCGTTGAGCAGGACGGCCACATCGGCCACGGCGCCGTGCTGCACGGCTGCCGCATCGGCCGCAACGCGCTGGTGGGCATGAACGCGGTGGTGATGGACAACGCCGTGGTCGGCGCGGAGTGCATCATCGGCGCCGCCGCCTTCGTCAAGGCTGGCATGGACATCCCGCCGCGCAGCATGGTGGTGGGCGCGCCGGCCAAAATCCTCCGCCAGGTCAGCGACAGCGAAATCGCCTGGAAGACGCTGGGCACCGGCCAGTACCACGAGCTGGCCGTGCGCTCGATGCAGACAATGGTGGAGTGCCAGCCTGACACCGAGGCCGTGCCGGGCCGCCAGCGCATGCAATGGGATACATCGCTGCCGATGCACCTGCATAAGCAAGCATTCGACAATAAACAGTAATCGGAGACTACGAAATGGTACACACCCTGCAAAGCTTCATCGGCGGCCGCTGGCAAGGCAAGGAAGCAGCGAGCGCGCTGCACAGCGCCCTGGATAACCGCGTCATCTATCACACCCACGCCGAGAAGCTGGACTTTGCCGAAGCCGTGCATTACGGCCGCAAGACCGGCATCCCGGCCCTGATGAAATTGGACTTCCAAACCCGCGCCCAGCGCCTGAAATCCCTGGCGATGTACCTGATGGAGCGTAAGGAAGAACTGTATGCGATCTCGCACCTGACCGGCGCTACCCGCCCTGACAGCTGGGTCGACGTCGAAGGTGGCATCGGCACCCTGTTCGCTTACGCCAGCATGGGCAGCCGCGAGCTGCCGTCCTCGAACGTGCTGCACGAAGGTCCTGCCATGGCGCTGGGCAAGCGCGGCGGCTTCTCTGGCACCCACATTCTGGTGCCGCGCGGCGGCATCGCGGTGCACATCAACGCCTTCAACTTCCCGATCTGGGGCCTGCTGGAAAAGTTTGCGCCATCCTTCCTGGCCGCCATGCCCTGCATCGGCAAGCCAGCCAGCGCCACTTCCTACCTGACCGAAGCCCTGATCCGCATGATCAACGATTCCGGCCTGCTGCCGGAAGGCTCGCTGCAGCTGGTCATCGGCAGCACCGGCGACCTGCTGGACCGCCTGGGCGGCGCCGACGTGGTGACCTTCACCGGTTCCGCCGATACAGCCGCCAAGCTGCGCTCCAACCGCAACCTGATCGCCAACTCCGTCCCGTTCACCGCCGAAGCGGACTCGCTGAACTGCGCCATCCTGGCGCCGGACGTCACCCCTGACGATCCGGAGTTCGACCTGTTCGTCAAAGAAGTGCAGCGCGAGATGACCACCAAGGCCGGCCAGAAATGTACCGCCGTGCGCCGTATCATCGTTCCGCGCCAGCATGCCGACGCGGTGGCGGAAAAGCTGCGCGAGCGCCTGGCGAAAGTCGTGGTGGGTGATCCATCCGTGGAAGGCGTGCGCATGGGCGCGCTGGCCTCCAAAGACCAGCAGCGCGACGTGGCGGAACGCGTGGCGCAACTGGCGCAGGGTAATGAGATCGTATTCGGCGGCGCCGGTGCGTTGAAGCTAGTGGGCCAGGGCGTTGAAAACGGTTCCTTCTTCTCGCCGACCCTGCTGCTGTGCCGCGACGCCATGAATAACGATGCAGTGCATAACGTCGAAGCCTTCGGCCCTGTCAGCACCATGATGACCTATGACAGCATTGACGAAGCGCTGGAACTGGCCGCACGCGGCAAAGGCTCGCTGGTATCGTCGCTGATCACCAAGGATCCTGCCATCGCCGCCTACGCCGTGCCGATCGCTGCCGCCTCGCACGGCCGCGTGCACGTGCTGGACCGCGAATCCTCCGTCGACTCCACCGGCCACGGTTCGCCGCTGCCGCAGCTGAAACACGGCGGTCCAGGCCGCGCCGGCGGCGGTGAAGAGCTGGGCGGCATCCGCGCCGTACGCCACTTCCTGCAGCGCGCCGCGGTGCAAGGTTCGCCGACCATGCTGACCGCCATCACCGGCGAGTATGTGCGCGGCGGCGCTGTCAAGGAAAGCGATGTGCACCCGTTCCGCAAGTGCTTCGAAGACCTGGAAATTGGCGACTCCCTGCTGACCCACCGCCGCACCGTGAGCGAAGCCGACATCGTCAACTTCGGTGGTATCTCGGGCGACTTCTTCTACATGCACTTCGACGAGATCGCGGCCAAGGACACCCAGTTCGGCAAGCGTATCGCCCATGGCTACTTCGTGCTGTCGGCAGCAGCGGGCCTGTTCGTATCGCCAGCACCTGGCCCTGTGCTGGCCAACTACGGCCTGGACAACCTGCGCTTCATCACCCCGGTAGCGATCGGCGACACCATCCGCGCCCGCCTGACCTGCAAGCGCAAGGTCGACCGCAACCGCACCGACGACAAAGGCCGCGGCCAGGGCGTCGTGGCATGGGACGTGCAGGTGACCAACCAGAATGACGAACTGGTGGCCAGCTACGACATCCTTACCCTGGTGTCCAAGCGCGCCTGAACGCGCAGTGCAAGCCAGCAAGCGGTTCCGCCAGTGGCGCCGCTTGCTGCCAGAAGTAGGAGTAATCCCGGTACATCCGAGGACCTTTCCTCGTCCTCGCAGGCTAACGCACTTGCGCCTACCAGCACCACAGCCGCCGCCAGGGCTGCCAGGGTGCCGCTGCCTGCAAAATAAGCCCAGCTTCGCGTCCCCAGCTTGTTGGCACGCTGGATCGCCAGCATGAAGGGCAGCAGGCCGCCCACGAAAGCCGCAAGCCAGGCGAAGCCAAGCGAAGGCAAAGCTTGCGAGGCGGTGGCGCCGATAAAGGAAGGCGACGCACCGCAAAGCGCTGCTGTGGTGACGCTGGCGAGGTATGCCACGCATGCGTGGCGAAAGGGGATTTTGTTTTCCATGGCCAGCACTGTAGCCGGCCATTGTGCGTCCATTATGAAGCCGTTGTGAAGCGCTTCTACAGCATCAAATACACGACACCGGCAAATGCCAGGACTATCAGCAGCACCGCAGTCCACTTCATCTTGTAGTGGCGTGCATGGCAGCGCTGGCAAACCCGCATTTTGGCGCCGCCGCCACTGGCGAGCGGGAGCTCCTCGTAGTTATTCCATCTGATTTCGGCGGAACATAGGGCGCATTCGCTGCGTTCATTACGCCGGCCGCCTCGCCACTGGCGCACCCGGTCCGTCACAAGCGCCGCCACTAGCAGCGCGCTAAACAGCAGGAACAGTATCTTCATCGTGGGCCGACTTTAGCACAAGCCAGCACGCGCTCCCTCCGCTGATCCCTGCGGTTGCAAGGTGCAGGCTTAATTCAAGCAAACGAATTAGAGTTGGTCCATAGCTGTCACCGCAGTTGTCTTCCAGCGGTACCAATGCAAGCAGGATCAATCCGAGTAATGCGGTGGCCAACCCAGTGCAGGCGAAGAATCCCCATCCACGCTCACCCTTCCGGTTCGCGTAGCAGACGGCGATCGGGTAGGGGATAAGCGCAGCCACAATGATCCCGAAACATGCGCCGGAGGCCAGCAGGCCCAAGTCCTTCCAATGCCAAACTCCGAATGCAATAGCGAAGGTGAAGGTGGCGCTTGCGGTTGCAGTCGCGACTCCAGCAGCATAGCCAGCACAAGCGCGCATAAAGGTGATTCGAGCCGTCATGCAGCTTCCGGTACGGCTTTGCGCAAGCATAGCCAGCACGAGCTGCCCGCAGCAAGGCCGGCCAAGGCAAGCATGGGCCCCAGGCGCAGCATGTGGCGTGGCGCGTAAGCGCACGCCAGCAGGGGAAGCCAGGCCAGAGCCGTGGCGACCGCACCGCCGATGACGTAGCGTGGGCCGTCGAAGCCGCGGTTGATCGCCAGGGCGATGGCCGCCGCGTAAGGCAGCAGCGAGGCGGCAAAGGCCATTATCCAGGCCAGCACCAGCGTGGCGAGCGGAAAGCGGAGCGTTGCGTCGCCATTGACGAAGAAATCCCACAGCTCATTGCCGGAGACGAAGGTGAGCGTGGCGCTGCTGACCGCCAGCAGGTAGGCGTACGTGACGCGTTCGAGGGGAGTGTTGGTATCCATGCCCTGCACATTAGCGGGCGTTTATGTAGTCAATATGAAGGAATGGAGAAGTTTGCTTATTGTTGAGTGAATATCATTGCATTCGCTGATTGCTGTGCAAGGATGAATGCTTGTCAACAGGGGGATGACCATGAAAACAGGCGGCTGGTTGCTCGCTTGCGCCTTGCTGTCGGCGCAGGCTGCGGTTGCAGGAGACTTCAAGCTGGTGCGCGGCAAATACCTGGTGGAGGGCGTGCTGGCCTGCGCCAATTGCCATGCGGTGCGCGACAAGACCGGCGCGGTGATCGCCGAAAAGGGCATGGCGGGCGGCTTCGAGTTCGCCGACGCGATGTTCAAGTCTTATGCCGCCAATATCACGCCCGACCGCGAAACCGGCATTGGCAAGTGGACCGACGCCCAACTGGGCAAGGCGATTCGCGAAGGTATCCGGCCCGATGGCAGCCTGATTGGCCCGCCCATGCCCATCCACTTCTACCGCAACCTCTCCGACTCCGACCTGGCGGCCACCATCAAATACCTGCGCGCCCAGCCGGCGGTATCGAACATGGTGCCCAAGTCTACGTTCAACTTCCCGCTGCCGCCCAATTACGGTCCGCCGCTGAAGAAGGTCGCTGCGCCGCCGATGAAGGACAGGGTGGCTTACGGTGGCTACCTGGTCGCCATCGCCCACTGCATGGAATGCCACACGCCGCGCGATGAAAAGGGCATGCTGGTGATGGCCAGCATGGGCGCTGGCGGGCAGAATATCAAAGGCCCCTGGGGTGACAGCATTTCACGCAACCTGACGCCGCACGCCGAGGGCCTGCGCGACTGGAGCGACGACGAGATCGCGTCGGCTATCCGCACCGGCAAGGACCGCAGCGGACAGCCTTACAAGCCGCCGATGGCCTTCAACTGGTACCACAACATCAGTGACCCCGACGTGCTGGCCATCGTGGCCTATCTGCGCACCCTGCCGCCACGTTCGTCCGCGACGGCGCAAGGGGCGCAGCCTTAGGTTGCCAGGCCGAACGGATCGTCGATGGAGTGGGACGGCTGCGTGAACCAGCGCGGGCCGTCTTCTGCCATATAGAAGTGGTCTTCCAGGCGTACGCCGAATTCGCCGGGCGCCACGATCATCGGTTCGTTCGAGAAGCTCATGCCCACGTCCAGCGGGGTCTTGTCGCCGCCGACCAGGTAAGGCCATTCGTGGATGTCCAGGCCGATGCCGTGGCCGGTGCGGTGCGGCAGGCCTGGCAGCTTGTATTCCGGGCCGAAGCCGTTGGACAGCAGCGAACGGCGCGCGGCCTGGTCCACCTCTTCGCACGGCACACCCAGCTGGGCAGCTTCAAACGCGGCCAACTGCGCCGCCTTCTCCGCATTCCACACTTCGCGCTGGCGTGCGCTCGGCTCGCCCCATACATAGGTGCGGGTGATGTCGGAAATGTAGTTGTGCAGCTTGCAGCCGGTATCGATCAGCACCGTGTCGCCTTGCTTCAGCGTCTGCACATAGGACACCCCGTGCGGGAAGGAGCTGGCCACGCCGAAGAGCACGATCACGAAATAGGAGCCGGCCGGCGCGCCCACCTTGCGGTGCGCCTTGTCGATGAACTCCGCCACTTCCGTGGTGGTGATGCCTTCACGCAGGATGCTGGCGGTAGCGATGTGCACGGCCATGGTCATGTCCTTGGCGCGCTGCATCAGGGCGATTTCGGCCTTCGACTTGCGGGTGCGGCAGTGGGCTGTCACAGGGCGCGCGTTTTCCAGCGTGTAGCCTTCGGCCAGCGGACGGATGCCGTCGAAGATGAAGAAGGCGCTGCTTTCGTCCAGGCCGATGCGCGGCGGTTGTGCGGCATTCGGCACAATGCCCATTTTCTTCAGGACCGCGATGAAGAGCGCGTACGGGCTTTCGTGCTCGTGCCAGCAGTTGACGGCGCCCTCGACCAGCATGAAGTCCTTCAGCGTGTCTTCTTCGAAGGCGGGAGCGATGTATTCCACGGCGCCGCTGGCAGGCAGGATGGCGCCCACCATGCGTTCGCTAGGGTGCCACTTGGTGCCGGTGAAGTAGAGCAGGCCGGAACCGGCATTGATATAGATGGCCGCGATGCCTTGCCGGCGCATGAACGCTTGCGCCTTTTCGATGCGCGCCAGGTGTTCATCCTTGCCGATTGGAATAGCGCCCGCTGTCATGTCCGACAGGGATGCCAGTGCCTCTTCCATAGTCTTGCCGCCAATACCAATGCCCATGCTGCCTCCTTAAAAACAAGGGGAACATCATAGCACCGCGCAGGCGTGAAAAATCCGGCTATGCAGCTATCGTACTGGGGGATGACGATAGCCGCATACCGGCCAAGATGCTGCTTACTCGAACTTATTGAACTTGCACGCTTACCTTATCGACCACGAAGGAAGTCTGCAGCGAGTAGTCTTCCGTCATGTTGAAGTGGATACGCACGGTCTGGCCTTTGTAAGGCAGCAGGTTGAACGTGCGGATCTGGTAGCCGCTGGCCGGCATGGCGTTGGTGTAGGTCGCCAGGGTGCCCAGGGTGGTGCCGGAAGTGTTTTTCACGGACACGACCATCTTGTCGTACACGGTGCTGCCCGACTCGTTGGTGTCGATATGCAGCGCGAACGACATGGTTGCCGAGGTTGCGGTCGATGGGATGGTGATGGTCTGGTACAGCGTTTCGGTCGCGGTGGTGCCGTTACCGCCCAGCCATGCGAAGCGGGTGCCTTCATACGGAACCTGGCCGCTGTAGTTGCCGATCACGCCGGTGGTGCCGGCCCATGGCGAAGTGCCGGACTCGAAGCCGCCGTTGACGATCAGCTCCGACTGTGGAGGCGTGGTGCCCACGGTCAGGGTGGCATTGTTGGAGGTGGCGGTCTTCACCGGCGACGAGGAATCGCTGACCACGGCCTTGAACACGGCGCCGTTGTCGGCGCTCTGCGCGACGAAGGAGTAGGTAGCCGAAGTCGCGCCCGAGATCTGGGCGCCATTGCGGTACCACGCGTAGCTGTAAGGCGCCGTGCCGCCCGCCGCGCCCACGGTGAAGGTGGCGGTGCCGCCTGGGGCAACGGTCACGTTGTTCGGCTGGGTGGTGATCGACACGGTGCCTGGGTTGGCCTCGTCCACGTCGGCGCCCACATTAATTGCAGCATAGGCGCGCTTGACGGCGATCGACTCGGGGCTGCCAACGCCGTACAGCTGCTCCGCCGATTCGATCATCTTCAGGCGTGCGTTCGCATAGTTGGTGGACGAGGTGAACTTGGTGGTGTTGGCCTTGAACCAGATGCGGAAGGCCTTGTCGTTGCCGATACCCGTCATCGCCAGCGGCGTTTTGTTCAGGTAGGAGCTGTACATCTCGCTGGAGGACGAGGAGTTCGAACCCTGCGACAGGAAGTAGAACATGCGGTTGTTCGGGCCCGAGGAGTAGTGCACGTCGATATTGCCCAGGGTGCTGCTCCAGGCATCGCGCGAGGCGCCGTCCTTGGAAGGCTTCCACATCCAGCGCAGAGGCTGGCCGGATTTGCTGATCTCCTTGCCCATCATCCAGTCGTTGCCGCCCGGGACGGTGGTGCCGGTGCCGCCGTTGCGGGCATAGGCTTCCACCATGTCGCCGGTAATGTCGGAGTTCGACTCGTTCAGGCCGCCCGACTCGCCGGAGTAGGTCAGGTTGGAAGTGGCGTCGGTCACGCCGTGGCCCATTTCGTGGCCGATCACGTCGATCGAGCCCAGGCTGTAGAAGCTCGAACCGTCGCCGATATACATGCACTTGCAGCCGGAATCGAAGAAGGCGTTGTCGTAGTTGTTGTCGACGTGGACGGCGATATAAGTCGCGGTGTTGTTGCCATCCAGGGACGACCAGCCCATCACGTTTTTCAGCGTGTCATAGGTGTTCATCAGGCCCCACAGCGCATTCACTGCAGCGGTCTGGCCGTTGGCGTTGGTGGTGCTGCCGCCGCTGATGTATTGCTGGCCGTCGCCCCAGGTATTGGTGGTGTTGGTGTAGATCGAGCCGGCGCTCGGGTTGTTGGCCGAGGAGTGGTTGGCGTTGGTGATCGCCATGCCGCCGAAGGTGCCGCCGGTGCCGCGGGTCGAGTCCAGCATCTTGTAGGTGGAGCCGGACAGGGTGGTCTGGATCGGCACGTCGCCGTTGTACTGGCTGTGGCCTACGCCGACCGCGGTCTGCAGGGCGTTCCACTGCTTGATGACGGTGCCGTTCTGGGCATTGATCACGGTGTCGCGGAACACTGGACGGCCGTCCTTGTTCATGCGGGTCTTGACCAGGTAGGCCAGCTCGTAGTGGTCGACCACTTCTTCCACGTCCAGCGCATTCAGCGCGCTTTCGGGCTTGTTGGCGGCGGCGGCGGTGCGCTGGGTCTTGACCACCGGCCAGATCAGCAGTTCGGCTTCCGGTTTGACGCGGTGCTCGCTGGCCGGGGTGCGGGAAACGGCGACGCGGATCGCTTCTTCGGAGCTGAAGGCGGCGTGGGTGTCAGGCGCACCCTTGCCGTTGGCCCCGGCGGAGCGCGAACCGTCCAGGCCATTGCGGCGGTCGGAGGCGGACTCACTGATGATTTCGCCACGTTCGTCGGTGACCACGACGGATTCGGAACCAAATACGCGCAGGCCCTGGAAAGTGTGGTCGGCGCGCACGATGCGCTCGCCATGTACGCCAGGGTGCTGTTCACGCAGCTTGTAACCGTGTTCGCTATCAAGGCCGGCGGCGGCGCGGCGGGAGTCCAGGCGGGCGGCCAGGCTGGCCTTGGCATCTGCGCTCATAGGCTGCGCTGGAGAGGCCATCAGGGTGTCTGGCAGGACGCCTGCGAATGCAGGGGCGAACGAGGCGGCAACGGCTGCGGCCAACAGGCTTTTGCGAAGTTTCATCGACTCTCCTAGGGGAACTTGGGTTGGTGGGAGAGACGAAGTTATGCCTGTTTTTTGTGCAAGTCAAAAAACTTGCAAAATAAGTCATTTTAATCGCGTTTGTTAATTTCTAGACAATAGATTGCGTTACGCTAGCCTCAAAAAAAACGGGGGCCAGTCCTGAAGACCGGCCCCCGCAAAACTGGGTTAGCTAGTTACTGAATTACTGAACTTGCAGGCTGACCTTATCCACCACGAACGAAGTTTGCAGCGAAGAATCTTCGGTCATGTTGAAGTGCAGGCGCACGGTCTGGCCCTTGTATGCCAGCAGGTTGAAGGTACGGATCTGGTAGCCGGAAGCAGCGTTGGCGTTGCTATAGGTTGCCAGGGTGCCCAGGGTGGTGCCGGAGCTGTTCTTCACGGTCACAACCAGCTTGTCGTAGGCAGTAGTGCCCGATTCCGCGGTATCGATATGCAGGGCGAACGAGAAGTTGGCGCTGGTTGCAGTCGATGGGATTGTCACGGTCTGGTACAGCGATTCGGTCGCGGTGGTGCCGTTACCGCCCAGCCATGCGAAGCGGGTGCCTTCGTACGCAGTCTGGCCGCTGTAGTTGCCGATCACGCCGGTGGTGCCAGCCCATGGGGTGGTGCCGGACTCGAACCCGCCATTCGACACCAGCTCGGTCTGCTGGGTGGTGCCCACGGTCAGGGTCGCGTTGTTCGAGGTTGCGGTCTTCACTGGCGACGAGGAGTCGCTGACGATGGCCTTGAACACAGCGCCGTTGTCGGCGGTCTGCGCGGTGAACGAGTAGGTAGCCGAGGTGGCGCCCGAGATCTGGGTGCCGTTGCGGTACCAGGCGTAGCTGTAAGGAGCGGTGCCGCCCGACGCTGCCACCGAGAAGGTAGCGGTGCCGCCAGCTGCAACGGTGACGTTGTTAGGCTGGGTGGTGATGGACACGCCGCTTGCGCCGATTTCGTCGACGTCGGCGCCAACGTTAATTGCAGCGTATGCGCGCTTCACAGCGATCGATTCCGCGCTGCCTACGCCGTACAGTTCTTCAGCGGACTGAATCATCTTGGCACGAGCGTCAGCATAGGTGGAGGACGCGGTCAGCTTGGTGGTGTTGGTCTTGAACCAGATGCGGTATGCCTTGTCGTTACCGATACCGTGCATCGCCAGCGGCTGCTTGTTCAGGTAGGAGCTGTACATCTCGCTCGAGGACGAGGAGTTCGAACCCTGCGACAGGAAGTAGAACATGCGGTTGTTCGGGCCCGAGGAATAGTGCGGGTTCAGGCTGCCCAGGGTGCTGCTCCAGGCGTCCTTGGACGCGCCATCCTTGGAAGGCTTCCACATCCAGCGCAGCGGCTGGCCGGACTTGCTGATCTCCTTGCCCATCATCCAGTCGTTGCCGGCTGGGATGACGTTGCCGGTGCCGCCGTTGCGGGCATAGGCTTCCACCATTTCACCGTTGATGTCCGAGCTCGATTCGTTCAGGCCGCCCGATTCGCCGGAGTAGGTCAGGTTGGAGGTGGCGTCGGTTACGCCGTGGCCCATTTCGTGGCCGATCACGTCGATCGAACCCAGGCTGTAGAAGCTGGAGCCGTCGCCGATGTACATACATTTGCAACCGGACTCGTAGAAGGCGTTGTCGTAGTTGTTGTCGACGTGGACAGCGATGTAGGTAGCGGTGTTGTTGCCGTCCAGCGATTTCCAGCCCAGCACGTTGTTCATCGTGTCGTAGGTGTTCATCAGGCCCCACAGCGCGTTCACTGCAGCGGTCTGGCCGTTGGCGTTGGTGGTGCTGCCGCCGCTGATGTAGTTCTGGCCGTCACCCCAGGTGTTGGTGGTGTTGGTGTAGATCGAACCGGCTTGCGGGTTGGACTCTGGCGAGTGGTTGGCGTTGGTGATAGCCATGCCGCCGAAGGTGCCGCCCACGCCGCGGGTCGCGTCCAGCATCTTGTAGGTGGAGCCGGACAGGGTGGTCTGGATAGGCACGTCGCCGTTGTACTGGCTGTGGCCTACGCCGGTCACGGTCTGCAGGGAATCCCACTGCTTGATCACAGCGCCGGTCTGGGCGCTGATCACAGTGTCGCGCGCGGTGGCGTGGCCATCCTTGATCATACGGGTCTTGACCAGGTAGGCCAGCTCGTAGTGGTCGACAACCTCTTCCACGTCCATTGCGTTCAGGGCGCTTTCAGCCTTGTTGGCGGCTGCGGCAACGCGCTGGGTCTTGACCACTGGCCAGATCAGCAGTTCAGCTTCTGGCTTGAAGCGGTGGGTGTTGCCTGGGGTGCGCGACACAGCGATGCGGATCGCTTCTTCAGCGGAGAAGGCGGCGTTGGTGTCAGGTGCGCCCTTGCCGCTGGCTTTGGCGGCGCGGTGTGCGTCCAGGCCATTGCGGCGGTCGGAGGCGTGCTCGCTGACGATCTCGCCACGCTCATCGGTTACGACAACGGATTCGGAACCGAACACGCGCAGGCCCTGGAAGGTATGGTCGGCGCGGGTGATGCGTTCGCCGCGCTCGCCAGGTTGCTGGCTGCGCAGCTTGTAACCGTGTTCTTGATCCAGGCCAGCGGCGGCGCGCAGTGCGTCCAGACGCGCGGTCAGGTTGGCTTTTGCTTCAACACTCATCTGCTGGCCTGGGGCGACCATCAGATTGTCAGGCAGAACACCAGCGAATGCAGGTGCGAACGAAGCTGCGACGGCTGCGGCTAGCAGGCTTTTGCGAAGTTTCATGTCTCTCCTTGTGGGATTTGGTGATTATTGGGAGAGCCGGAAGTTATGCCTCTTTTTTGTGCGAGTCAAAAAATTTGCGAAAAAAGTCGTTTCGACAAATTTTGTTCAAATTGAGACATTTGATTACATATTCCTGAACAATCGCTTAGCGCGCCTTTCTTTCAGATGGCGCACGATTGCTGTTTTTTGTAGGGAAGATGCAACGAAATAGAGGGGTTTTTCTAGTTTCGTGTTTGACGCAACACAAATATGTATCAAATTGTCACGTCGTTGTTGCACTAGTTGAATTTTGCGTTTTACACTACCCCACCGTTCAGTTGAGGTACTACTAGTGAGGGCGCATCACTCATGTTGTCTATATCTACAAAAGTCGAAAGGATCGTCACGGAGTCGCCCTTCCTGAGCGAAGGGCTGCGCCGTGGCCTGATCAATTTGTCGGAACTGGCGCGCCAGCTGCAACCGCAGCTCCAGAACGACCTGTGGAAGCCTGTCGGCCAGGCAGCCGTTGTGATGGCATTGCGCCGCGTGGCAGGCCGTTTGCCGGATCGGGACGCACAGGAGCTTGTGCTGGCCCAGCAATCCGGCCAGCTGACCGCGCGCACCGACCTGGTGGAGTTCACCTTCCGCCGCTCGGATCACATCGATGACTGCCACCGCCAGCTGCTGGAGCGTGCGGGTACCGGCCATGGCCTGTACCTGACGGTCACCCGCGGCAGCGAAGAAGTGGTGGTGATTTGCAGCCGGCCGTTCATCGGTATGGTGGAGCAGATCTTCGCCAACGAACGCTTGCTGGCTCGATTGGAGAACCTGAACGCGGTCACGCTGCAGCTGACGGCCGATTCCTGGCGCACGCCCGGCATCTATCACGCCATCCTCAAGAAGCTGGCGTGGGACAAGGTCAACCTGATCAACCTGATCTCGACCCACACCGAGCTCACGCTGCTGCTGGAGAAGGAACACACGGGCGCCGCCTTCAGTGTCCTCTCCAACATGATCGCCTCGCACAAGCAGCATTGACCCGCCAGCGGCCGCCCGCCCAGGACGGCCGCCGTTTCGTGCTGCTAACGGCACTCGATCTTGATCGAGCGCTGGCCTGCTTTCACACCCTTGCGGTAAGTGAAAATGCAGACTTTGGCCGGTTCTGGCAGCGGCCGTGAAAGCGTCACTTCATTATGTGTGCCATATCCGCACTCGATCCATTTCCCGTCCGGGAAGGGGCGGTCGAGGTCATACGTTTCAATCCACTCATCCTTCTTTTGCTTGCGAGTGAAATTCGCCAGGTCGCCATGCCGATCCGGTGGCCCGCTGATTGGCGTGGCCGAGTTTAAGTAAAGCTCGGCTCCGCCCTTACTTTCCCAGCCAGCCAGCTTTGGTACCGTGACCGCGACCGAATCAGGACAGGCGATAGGCGCCGCCTCCGCCGTTAGCGCCCACAAAGGGAGTAATGCGTACGCTATGCAATTTGGCTTCATGGTTCATTTAATGACAAAGAATGCGTCTGCGTTGTCACTCGGCGAAACGTAATTGCCGTTTTTGTCTTTCCCCAGCGAGGGGATGAAACGTGAGCTGACCTGGTGGCTTTTCTTGCTTGCCCATTGGTCCATCACATGTATGCCGCCTATGCCTTGCCGCAGGTACAGTGCCGCGTGATTTCCATGTGGCTTGTTAGGGTACCGGCCATTGACGAATGTGGCTATCGCTGTCCCTTTCTTGAGCAAGCGGTTGCCGACTACCGCCTCGCCCTGGCGCCAGTTGGCGGTAGCGGGCGCCCCGGCAAAGACTTGAACAAGTGCCACGCACTGCTGGTTCCCAACCAATTCATGCTTTTCAAGGTCGTCAACATTTTCATAACGGTATGGCATGATGGGCCTCCAGTGGTTGATCGGGTACTGGAAGCGTAATTTGAATTGAATAGGCGCTTTTTGAGTCAGAGCAACGAATTCGACAAAGTTGTTGTTCCTTTGCCGTAAAATTGACCGCGCACGATTGGATTTTTGCCGTACGGCCCTGCCTTACATTATCATTGCCGTCCAGCAACACAACCGGGAGTCGGACTATGGGCGCGAAGCGCGATATGCAGCGGGTAGTGCCGGCGTTGCGGGTGGCCAGCTATGCCGTCAGCAAGCCGTTCTATGAGTCGCTTGGTTTCCGCGAAGAGTGGACCCACCATTTCGAGCCCGGTTTGCCGACTTTCGCTTCAATGGTTTTCGACGGGATGGAAGTTTTCCTGACCGAACATACCGGCGACTGCCAACCCGGCGGGCTGGTACATTTTTATGTAGCGGACGTTGATGCGCTGTACGATGATTTTCTCGAGTACGGCGTGAATGTAGACGAGGCGCCGAATAATGGCCTGGGGCCCGACTTGCGTGTCATGTCGGTGCTCGACCCAGACCAGAACCGGCTCAAATTCTTGACCCAGACCCATTGGGAGTGAGCGCCAAATGAAGAAAGCGCTGATGTTCGCAGTCCTCGGTATCGCGGCCGTATCACAGGCCAGCGCGCAGGGACTGTACAAATGCAAGGCCGACGGCAAGGTGACTTACCAGTCCATGCCGTGCGCCAAAGGCGGTGAAGTATTGGAAGTGCCGCCACCTCCGACTCCCGCCCAGGTTAAAGCGGCCCAGGATCGCGTGAGGGATGAGCGCGACCGCGCCAACAAGCTGGCCGAGGCCAATCGGGAGGAACGCGAGCGCAAGGCGAAGGAAGAGAAGGAGAAGGACGAGGCGAAGGATAAGGAAGCCAAGGATGCCAAGGACGCCAAAGCCGGCAAGACCCTGGCCAAAACCGATTGCGACAAGTTGCGCTCCCGCCGCGAAGAACTGTACGGTCAGCGCAACGACAACCGCCGCAATTCCCAGCTCGAGGCCATGGCCAAGACCCAGGACGAAATCGATAAGCTGGAATCGAGCTACACCAAGGCTGCCTGCGGCCCGCTCAATTAAGCAGGCCGCCACAAGCTACTTTTCAAGCGCTTATTTCTTCTTCTCTTCGTCAGGCTGGGAGAAGTTCAGTTCCGGCTGTTGTTCCTCATCGGGCTTTTGCGCCGGCAGCGCGTCCGGAATGGACGGCTGCTCGATACGCAGGTCGCCCGACTCCACCTTGCCTGCAACGCCGCGATCCAGGAACACCGTTACGGTCTGCGGCAGCAGGACTACCAGCAGCACCATCAGCATCTGCAGGCCGACCCAGGGCAGGGCGCCCCAGTAAATGTCGGACGACTTCACTTCCTTCGGGGCCACGCCGCGCAGGTAGAACAGCGCAAAGCCGAACGGCGGGTGCATGAAGGAGGTTTGCATGTTCACGCACAGCATCACGCCGAACCACACCAGCGACGCCGATGCCGCCGCTTCCGGGCTGCCCATGATGCCTTCCAGTTGCGGCGCCAGCACCTTCTGCGCCACGGGGGCCAGCATCGGTACCACGATGAAGGCGATCTCGAAGAAGTCGAGGAAGAAGGCCAGGAAGAATACGAACAGGTTCACCACCAGCACGAAGCCGATCCAGCCGCCGGGGATGCCGTTGAACAGGTGCTCGACCCACAGCCCACCGTCCACGCCCTGGAACACCACTGAGAAGCAGGTGGAGCCGATCAGGATGAACACCACCATCGCGGTCAGGCGCATGGTCGACTGGTAGCTAAGCTGGATCAGCTCGCGCAGCTCCTTGATATGGCTGGCGCGGAACACGATCCACGCTACGCACACGTACAGCACGGCCAGCGTCGCCTGCACGGCGCGCTTGGCTTCCGGCACCATGGCGCCGACCAGCGCAGCGCCCAGCAGGGCCACCATGCCGACGCGGAAGAAGAGCTTGTCCTTGCCCTGGAATTCCGGACGGCGGATCGCCGCCAGGATCACCGCGCCCAGCGCACCCATGGCGCCGGATTCGGTCGGCGTGGCCACGCCCAGCATCATCGTGCCCAGCACCATGAAGATCAGCACGGCGGCCGGCACGATACCTTGCAGGCACTGCTTCCACAGGGCCCAGCCGCGCGGGCCAAGTTCATTTTGCGGCGCCGCCGGCAGCCAGTCCGGCCGCACGCGCGAGACCACAAAGGTATACAGCGCGAACAGTGCAATTTGCACCAGCGAGGGGCCCCATGCACCCAGGTACATGCTGCCCACGTCGGCGGCGGCGGTCTGGGTTTTCAACTGGTCGGCCAGCACCACCAGCACCAGGGACGGCGGTACCAGCTGGGTAATGGTGCCGGAGGCGGCCAGCACGCCGGTGGCGTAGCGCATGTGGTAGCCGTAGCGCATCATTACCGGCAGCGAAATCATGGCCATGGCGATCACCTGTGCCGCCACCGTGCCGGTGATGGCGCCCAGGATGAAGCCGACGATGATCACCGAGTAGCCCAGGCCTCCGCGGATGCCGCCGAACAAGCGGCCCATGGAGTCGAGCATGTCTTCGGCGAGCCGGCATTTCTCGAGGATGGCGCCCATGAAAGTGAAGAAGGGGATGGCCAGCAGCAGGTCATTTGCGAGCACGCTGCCGAAAATCCTTTGCGGCACCGCTTGCATGAACGGTACGCCGAAAAAACCTTCCCAGATCGCGATCAGGCCGAAGAACAGGCCAACCGCCAGCAACGAGAACGCCACCGGGAAGCCGACCAGCATGAACACTACCAGTCCGCCGAACATCAGCGGCGGCATCAAATCCAACGGAATCATTGCACTGGCCTTTCGTATTTGCTATCCAGGGTCGCTTGGCCGGTGAGGTGGGCGATGCGTTTGATCAGCTCCGATACGCCTTGCAGCGTGAGCAGGGCAAAGCCGATCGGGACGATGAACTTGATCGGCCAGCGCGGCAGGCCGCCGGCGTTGCTCGATTGCTCCATGATGGCCCAGGAGGGCAGGAACAGCGATTCCCAGGACAGCCAGGCAAACAGGATGCAGGCTGGGAAGAGGAAGAAGATGATGCCGAAGATGTCGATCCACAGCTGCTTGCGTTCGGAGACGTGGCCGTAGACCAGGTCGACCCGTACGTGTTCATTGCGCTGGAAGGTGTAGCTGGCGCCGAGCATGACGGCTGCGCCGAACAGGTACCACTGCATTTCAAGCAGGGCGTTGGAGCTCCAGTCGAAGCCATAGCGGATCATGGCGTTGGAGGCACTGATGAAACAGGACGCCAATATCATCAGGTTGGCCAACTGGCCGCAACGGTAGCCGATGCGATCCAGCCAGCCGGAGAGGCGGAGGAATCCTTGCATTACTTTTCTCCATTGTTGGAATAGTTATTGCAAGGATATTAGCGGCTTTGCGGAACCCGGTAAACCGGGAAACCGGGGTCCGACCCTGCGGGTCGTACCCCGGTTTCCCGGTTTGGAAGGTTTCAGGCCAGCTGCGAGCGCACGCGAGCGATCGCCGCGCGAACCTGGTTCGGCGCCGTACCGCCCACGTGATCACGCGCCGCCACCGAACCTTCCAGCGTCAGCACCGCAAACACATCATCGCCCACCAGCGGCGAGAACGCGCGCAGCTGTTCCAGCGACATTTCGGACAGGTCGATCTTCAGGTCATCGCAAGCGCGCACCGCATGCGCCACGGCTTCGTGCGCATCACGGAACGGCAGGCCTTTCTTGACCAGGTAATCGGCCAGGTCGGTCGCCGTGGCATAGCCCTGCAGCGCAGCCGAGCGCATTGCCTCAGGCTTAACGGTGATACCGCCCGCCATGTCGGCGAAGATGCGCAGGGTGTCGACCACGGTATCGACGGTGTCGAACAGCGGTTCCTTGTCTTCCTGGTTATCCTTGTTGTAAGCCAGCGGCTGGCCCTTCATCAGGGTAAGGAGGCCCATCAGGTGGCCATACACGCGGCCGGTCTTGCCACGCGCCAGTTCCGGCACGTCCGGGTTTTTCTTCTGCGGCATGATCGAGGAACCGGTGCAGAAGCGGTCGGCGATATCGATAAAGCCGACGCGTGGGCTCATCCAGATGATCAGTTCTTCCGACATGCGCGACACGTGCATCATCACCAGCGAAGCGGCGGCGGTGAATTCGATCGCGAAATCGCGGTCCGACACCGCATCCAGCGAGTTATGGCAAACGTCGTCAAAGCCCAGGGTCTTGGCAACGCGCAGGCGGTCGATCGGGAAGGTGGTGCCGGCCAGTGCGGCGGCGCCCAGCGGCAGGCGGTTCACGCGCTTGCGGCAATCCTGCATGCGCTCGACGTCGCGGCCGAACATTTCAACGTAGGCCAGCATGTGGTGGCCGAAAGTGATCGGCTGCGCTACCTGCATATGGGTAAAGCCAGGCAGGATCACGTCGGCATTCTTCTCGGCCAGGTCGACCAGGGCGCCGCGCAGCTGCTGCAGCAGGCCGGTGATATCGTCGATGGCGGAACGCACGTACAGGCGGATGTCGGTCGCCACCTGGTCGTTGCGGGAGCGGCCGGTGTGCAGGCGCTTGCCGGCGTCGCCAACCAGCTCGGTCAGGCGTTTTTCGATATTCAGGTGCACGTCTTCCAGGTCCAGCTGCCATTCGAACTGGCCGCCGTCAATCTCGGCGCTGACCTGGGCCAGGCCCTTCTGGATCGCGGTCAGGTCGGCTGCCGGGATGATACCCTGGGCTGCCAGCATGTCGGCGTGCGCCAGGGAACCCTGGATATCGGCCTTGGCCATGCGCTTGTCAAAAAACACCGAGGCGGTGTAACGTTTCACGAGGTCGGAAACAGGTTCGGAAAAACGTGCGGACCAGGCTTCCGCCTTCTTGGAGAATTGATCTGTCATGGTGTTTTTGCTATGAGATTGGTGCGTTGAATTCAAACGATTATAAATTAGTAGGAGAACTAATGAAGAAGTTAGCAACTTTGCTACTGTTGGTGCTGGCCAGCGGTAGCGCTTTGGCGGAGGGCGCCCGCCCGGCGGACGTCGCCACCGTGGACGGTATTGTGGCCGCCCTGTACGACACCATTTCCGGCCCTGCCGGCAAAGTGCGCGACTGGGACCGCCTGCGTTCCCTGTTCCGTACCGATGGCCGTATGGTGGTGCACAGCGCCGGCAAGGACGGCGTAATCCACACCCGCGTGCTGTCGCTGGAGGACTACATCACTCGCGTTACCCCGGTATTCGCCAAGGAAGGCTTCTACGAATCCGAACTGGCGCGCAAGGGCGAGGAGTTCGGCCAGATCGCCCAGGTATTCAGTACCTACGAGGCGCGCCATGCGCCGGCGGATACGCCTTTTGTGCGCGGCATCAATTCGATCCAGCTGGTGAATGACGGTCAGCGCTGGTGGATTTCGCAACTTCTGTGGCAGCCGGAAGGGGAAAAGACGCCTCTGCCGGAGCGTTATCTGAAGGCGCGCTGATAATTAGTAAGAACGGGTGCACGATAGCGTTTTACTCCACCGTTGCGCCCGGCTACACTGTTGAAAAGGTCTTACACCGTTGTCTAGCAGCGATGCCAATGAGCAAGTAGAAGAGGAGGCCATCGTGAAGCTGTACTCCCCCGCCGGCCTGGCCCGTTTGGGTCTGGCCTTGCTAGCCGCTTGCGGCCTCCCGATCCATGCCCGGGAGGCGCCTCCCACGAAACCCGTTCCCACCACCAGCGGGCGCACCAGCACCACGCCCCCGCCAGATGCGCCGGCAAAATCGCCGGGCGCGCCTCCGAGCTTGCCTCCACAGCTTCCCGAAACGGCGGCGCCGGTGCGTATCGTGGCCGGCGCCAGCGCCACGCTCAGCGGCGGTGGCGCGGCGATTGCGCCTTCGCCCGTGGCGGCGCATCAAGGTTCGCTGGTGATCATCGGCGGCGGCCTGCGGGGCGACAATGCGGACGTCTGGCAGCGGATCGTGAAACTGGCCGGCGGCAAGGGTTCGCGCATCGCCGTATTCCCCTCGGCGGCCGGCAATCCGGAGCGTTCGGCCCAGACCATCATCGGCTACCTGCGCAAATGGGGTGCGGATGCTTTCCTGGTGCCGGTGGCGGTGCGCCTGACGGGCAGCGATTACAAGAAAAATGCGGATGACGCCGTGCTGGCGAAGAAGATCCGCGAGTCCGATGGCATCTATTTCGCCGGCGGTGACCAGGGCCGCATCACAAAGGCCCTGCTGCGCGAAGACGGTACCCAGACTGCGGCACTGGAGGCGGTTTGGGACGTGTACCGGCGCGGCGGCGTGATTGCCGGAACGTCGGCCGGCGCCGCCATCATGAGCAGCACCATGTTCGCCAATCCCAAAGCCGTGTTGTCCATGCTGCAGACCGGCATTGCGGATGGCCGCGAACTGGGCCCGGGCCTGGGCTTCATCGGCGACGACGTGTTCGTGGACCAGCACTTGCTGGTGCGCGGCCGCTTTGCACGCATGATTCCCGCCATGCTGGCCAAGGGCTACCAGATCGGACTGGGGATCGACGAGGACAGCGCCATGGTGGTGAATGCCCAGCGTGAGGTGGAAGTCATCGGCTACAAGGGCGCGCTGCTGATCGACCTGTCGCGCGCCGAATGGGACAAGGATTCGCCGCACTTCAGCGTGCGCAATGCCGTGATCAGTTATCTCGACCGTGGCGACAAGTTCAATATCGGCACCCATATGTTCTTGCCGTCCAACGACAAGGCCGGCGGCCGTATCGATCCGACACGCACCCTGGGCCGGGGCGAGGTGTTCAGCAATGACGTACTGGGCAATAGCGCCGTGATCGACCTGATGGAGCGCCTGATCGACAGCAACCAGAATGAGGCGATTGGCATCGCCAGCGGCAATCCGCGCGCCAGCGGCACCGAGGTGGGCTTCGAGTTCCGCTTCACCAAGACGCCCGATAGCGTGGGTTATGTGTCGAGCCTGGCGGAGGCCTATTCAGTGCTGAATATCCGTCTTGATATCCGGCCTATCGAAATCACACGCCCCCTCTACAAATATAAATGAGGGTTTTGAATCCGGCGGCGCCGCCGGCGCGTAAATGCCATGGCAACCAACCACACGGGAGGAAACCATGGCACTCATCAAGCACGCTGCTGTCCAGTTAGCCCTGCTGTCGGCCCTGGCGCCGGCAGCGCAGGCATCGAGCCACCGCGAAGCACCTTTTATCACGCGTCAGCCCAAGGTTGACGGGACAGACTTCTACATGTTCCGCAGCTATGAGCCTGGGCGCGAACAATTCGTCACCCTGATCGCCAACTACGTGCCTTTGCAGGATGCGTATGGCGGGCCGAATTTCTTCACCATGGATCCGGATGCGCTTTACGAGATCCATATCGATAACAATGGCGATGCGCGGGAAGACCTGACCTTCCAGTTCCGCTTCACCAATACCTTCAAGAATGCCGCATTCAACGTCGGCGGCAAGAGCGTTCCGATTCCGCTGGTGATCAACGGCGGCCCGATCAACGACGTCAACCCGGCCGGGCTGAACGTGCGCGAGACCTATACCGTGGACGTGGTGCGCGGCGACCGGCGCGGCGGGCGTCAGGCGGTTCGTATGGCCGGCAGCGGCTCTACCGTGTTCGACAAGCCAGTCGACAATATCGGCAACAAGTCGATTCCCGATTATGCGGGCTATGCGGGCAAGCATGTGTACACGGTGAGCATTCCTGGCTGCGCTGTACCGGCACGCATGTTCGTCGGGCAGCGCAAGGATCCCTTCGTGGTCAACCTGGGCGAGACTTTTGACCTGATCAACATCAAAGCGCCTGCCGTGGAATTCCTGGCCAATGCAGAGAAAAATGCCCGCGATGACCTGGACGATAAGAATGTCACCTCGATCGAGCTGGAGGTGGCGGCATCCTGCCTGACAGCGGGAGGTGAGCCGGTGATTGGCGGCTGGACCACGGCCAGTTTGCGCCAGGGGCGCCTGCTGAATCCGAACGGAGGCTCGAAGGAGGGCGGGGCATGGACGCAGGTGTCGCGCCTCGGCATGCCGCTGGTGAACGAGGTGGTGATCGGCCTGAAGGACAAGGACCGCTTCAACCACAGCAAGCCTATGCAGGATGGGCAGTTTGCGGACTACGTCACCAACCCGACCTTGCCGGCGCTGGTGGAGGTGCTGTTCGGCAGCGCAGGCGCCAAGGCTCCGACCAATTTCCCGCGCAATGACCTGGTGAAGGTCTTTCTCACTGGCGTGCAGGGATTGAACCAGCCGGCCAACGTGAAGGCTTCCGAAATGCTGCGGCTGAATACCTCGATTGCGCCGGTGGCGAAGGGCGCTCAGAAGCGGCTTGGCGTGATCGATGGCGACAACGCCGGCTTCCCCAATGGGCGCCGCCCTGGTGATGATGTGGTGGATATCGCCTTGCGTGTAGTGATGGGCAAGCTGTGCACGCTGAATATCGGCTGCGCGCCGGGCGATGCGCCGGCGGGGGCGATCCGCTTCACCGATGGGGCGTTCCTCGACGACAGCTTCTTCGGCGCAGCCTTCCCCTACCTGAAAACGCCGATTGCCGGTTCGCCGCAGCAATAGGAGGGCCAAGCCATGAAACGTACCAGTAAAGCGTTTGCGGCCACGATGCTGGCCGCCCTGGTCACCGCTTGCGGTGGCGGCGGAGGCGGTGGCGATGGCGCGGCGATGGGTTCTCCCGTGCCGCCGGCGGCTCCTGCTACTGCGGGCGATGCTTTCACGGCTGCCATGGTGGCCTTGGTCCGCAGCGCCCCTGACGACACCGAGCCCTCCGATGTTGACGGGACGGTGCCCTCCAAGCCGGATGGCAGCGAACCGGTGGCGGTGGAGTGAGGCGGCGATGAAACGCCACGCCTTCTTCGCAGCCGCATTGGTGGCCGCCATGGCCGCTGATGCGGCGCCATTTGTCCCGCGTTCGGGCGCGGAAGTGCTCGAGACGCTGCCGCGCAAGGCCATTGCGCCCGTACCGGCGGATGTGGAGCTGCGCAGGATGCGTGCGCAGTGGTTGGCGGCGCCGCGGGATCCCGCGCTTGCTGCTGCACTGGCCCAGCGCTACATCGAGCTTGGCCGTGCCGCAAGTGATCCGCGCTACTTCGGCTATGCACAGGCGGTGCTGGCGCCGTGGTGGCGAGCCTCCGCGCCTCCGGTTGCGGTGCTGCTTCTGCGCGCGACGCTGCTGCAATCCAGCCATCGCTTTAAAGAGGCGACGCGTGACCTGGATGCCGTGACGCGCGCCGATCCGTCAAACGCCCAGGCCTGGCTGACACTCGCGACGGTGCAGGTGGTGCGCGGCGAATACGAAGCTGCCATTCGCAGTTGTGGGCGGCTTTCGTCGCTGGCAAACGGGCTGGCCGGCATGACCTGTCTCGCCAATGCGCGCGCCGCCGGGGGGGAGCTCGCGGCCAGCGAACGTTTGCTGGCGCTGGCGGTTGAGCGAGGCGGCGATGCCGCCGCTGATGCCGGGCTGCGTACCTGGTCGTTGACTTTGCTTGGCGAGATGGCAGCGCGGCGCGGCGATGCGTCCGCCGCGGAAGCGCGCTTCAGCCAGGCGCTTGCGATGTCACCGGACGACAGCTACCTGCTAGGCGCCTACGCAGACCTGCTCCTGGACCAGCGCCGCCATTTAGAAGTGCAAGCGCTGCTACGCAGCCACCTGCGCGTCGACAGCCTGCTTCTGCGCCATGCACTTGCCCTCGACGCATCGGCAGCGCCGGCGGCGATCGCCGAACTGCAGGCTCGCTTCGATGCAGCGGCGCGCCGTGGTGACGCCATCCACCAGCGCGAACAGGCGCGCTTCGAATTGCACTTGCGGCACGACGCACAGGCAGCGCTGCGGCTGGCGCTGGCCAACTGGCAAGTGCAGAAAGAACCCGCCGACCTGCGCATCCTGCTCGAAGCCGCCCTTGCGGCCCATGCCCCTGCCGCCGCCCGGCCTGCATTGGCCTGGCGCCGCCAGCACGGTATCGAAGACAGCTTCATTGCCATGTTGGCGCAAAAACTGGAAGGAGGTCCCGCGTGAACGCTCAAGCCCGCACCGCACGCTGTCTCGTTGCGCTGCTTCTTTTAGCGCTGCTATTCGCTGCCGGCGCGGCGCGCGCCCACAAGCCAAGCGACAGCTATCTCACGCTACGCGTCGCAACGGCTGCGGCCACCATCGACGGACGCTGGGACATTGCCTTGCGCGACCTCGACTTCGCGCTTGGCCTCGATACCGATGGCGACGGCCAGCTGACTTGGGATGAAGTCCGCTCCCGCCACGCCGACATCGCAAACTACGCCTTGCCGCGTCTCGGCATGCCGCCTGGCTGCCGGCTCGAGGTGGCCGATAACCAGATCGACCGCCACACCGACGGCGCCTATGCCGTCCTCCTGCTGCGCGGCGCTTGCCAGCCCGGCGCCGCTTTCGCCATCGACTACCAATTGTTCGCCGACCTCGATGCGCAACACCGCGGCATGGCCAGCATCACGGTCGACGGCCGGTTGCAGTCTCTTGTGCTGGGCGGCGACAGCACGCGTTTCGCAGTGAGCAGTAGTGCCGGTGTCGCCGGCAGTGGCATGTGGCGCCAGGCCACCGATTATCTGCGCCACGGCGTCTGGCACATCTGGACCGGCTACGACCATATCCTCTTCCTGCTTTCCCTCCTGCTGCCCGCCGTGCTGGTGAAAAGCTGGCGCCCCGCGAGTGCGGACGTCCTGCGCGTGGTTACCGCTTTCACGCTCGCCCATTCGGTCACGCTCTCGCTGGCAGCGCTTCATGTAATCGCCATGCCAAGCCGCCTGATCGAATCCGCCATCGCCGCCTCCGTTGCGGTAGCTGCGCTGAACAACATCTGGCCGATAGTGCAAGGCAAACGCTGGCTGGCCGCCTTCGTATTCGGCCTGCTGCACGGCTTCGGATTCGCCGGCGTGTTGGGCGACCTTGGCCTGCCCAAAGAATCCGCAGCCATTGCTTTGGCAGGTTTTAATGTCGGTGTGGAGCTGGGACAGCTGGCAATCGTTGCAGCCTTCGTGCCACTGGCATACGCCATGCGCAGCACATGGCTTTACAGGCAAGTCATGGTGAAAGGCGGATCGGCATGCATCGCCCTGCTGGCGACCGTGTGGCTCGTCGAACGAGCCACAGCATGATTACATGGCCCGCACCCATGGTCCTTTGTAGAGAACGGGTCCGGTAGGCCCATTCGGATCGGGCGAGCCGCCGCGCGGCTCAAGCGAAATCGCCAGCACCACCACATCGCTCCCCACGGCGCCGGCAGCCAGCGAGAATGTGCCTCGCCCGTCATCGCCCAGCACGCCGAGCGAACGTGGCGGCCCAGCCTTCGGGATCGCCCACAGTTGCAGCGAACGGTCGATCGGAACCTGGGCCCCGCCTACCATATGGACTTGCAGCACGCGCTTGCCAGTATCGGCCTTGACCAGCAAGGCAGGCTGCGATTGCTCGTCATTCAGCGTTGCCACCAGGTCGTAGCTTGGCTCACGCAATTGCTGCACGCTGATCGACACGACCAGCGCCGCGACCGCCGCAGCGGAAGCGATCCCCAGTCCAAAGCCGCGCCAGAAATGCCAGCGGCTGCGCTCCGGCTTCAGGTGCAGGCGCATTTCGATATTGCGCCAAACCTGAGTGGAGGGCTCTTGTCCGCGCACGAATTCGTGCATCGGCAGCATTCGCTGCTCCCATTCTTTCACGAGCAGGCGTAGGGCGGCATCGCTATACATCCATCCCTCAAAGCGCCGCCGCGCTCCGCCGCGCAAGGTGCCGAGCACATATTCGGCCGCCAGCTTGTCGCGCAGGGCGTCGTTGCCACGAATGTTCATGGCGCGCCTCCCTGCGACAGGCAATTCTTCAGTTTCTCCATGCCGCGGCGGATCCAGGTCTTGATGGTGCCGACCGGTAGCGACATGCGTTGCGCAACTTCGGTATGCGATAAGTCATGGAAGAAGGCCAGCCCGATCGCCAGCCGGTGCAAATTCTCCAGCCGCGACATGCAGCCTGCCAGAGCGCGCGCTTCGCTGCTCATTTCGCTCGCCTCGGCCGGCGTGCTGGCATCGTCCCGAAGTAGTGAATCCATTGTGACATCCAGTTCCAGCGTATCGTCCGTGCGGCGCAGGATATCCAGCGCCTTGTTGCGGACAATGGCAGCCATCCACGTCAGGGGCGCTGCCAGGCCGGCCTGGTAATCCGGCGCTGCGTGCCAGATCGACACGAAGCCTTCCTGCAGCGCCTCTTCGGCCAGCTCCCGCTTACGTAATATACGCATGGCGAAGCCAAACAGTTTCGGCGCGGCTGCGTCATACAGCGCGCGAAAGGCTGCTGCATCCTGGCGGCCGGCCGCTGCCAGCCAGGCGCGTAGCTGATCGGGTTCGATAGGCATGGGGCCATCTTATGCCTGCCCCTTTTGGCGGTCTACTGTATTCCGCAAAGCAAAGCTACAATATCCGCCATCAAAACCACACTGGAGACTTCATGCCGTATCTGAATCGACTGCTGGCGGGAGCTGCGCTGAGCGCCGTTGCCGGCCTGGCGATGGCAGCGCAGCCTGCGACCGTACGCCTGGACTATATGCACACTGGTAACGCGCTAAACGAAAGTTACGCGGTCGAACAAGTTGTGATCGAGCCTTTGCCATGGCCGGGCGATATGTCCAAGACAATCGACACCACCAACCGCGGCGTGAACAAGGTTGAAGTGGCGGATGCCAAGACCGGCAAGCTGCTCTACACCCGTACTTTTTCCACCATATTCGTCGAATGGAAGTCCACTGAAGAAGCAAGCAAGTTGACGCGGGGTTTCCACGAGTCGGTGCGCTTCCCAAAACCGGATCGTCCGGTCAAAGTACGCATCCTGAAGCGCGACGAGCGAAATGAGTTCTCCGTGGTGTGGAGCCTGGATGTGGATACCGATGCGATGGACGTGGTGCGCAAGCAGGAGCCGGCGCCCGCCAAGCCTATCCCGATCCGCGTCAATGGCCCAAGCGAGAAGAAGGTGGACTTGCTGATCCTGGGCGATGGCTATACCAAGGCGGACATGGCCAAGTTCGAAGCGCGTGCGCGCAAGCTGTCCGATTACCTGTTCACTGTCTCGCCGTTCAAGGAGCGCGCCAAGGACTTCAACGTGTGGGCGATGGCTGTGCCGACGCAGGAGTCGGGTGTCTCGCGTCCTTCGACCAATTCGCATCATGCGTCGAAGCTGGGGACCCGCTACGACATCTTCGGCAGCGAACGTTATGTGCTGACCATCGACAACCGTGCGCTGCGGGAGATCGCGCAGCATGCGCCGTATGAATTCATCGAGATCCTGGTGAATAACGACACCTATGGCGGTGGCGGCATTTACGGGCAGTTCAGCACTGCGGCAGCGGATAACGATTGGGCGAACTATTTGTTCGTGCATGAATTCGGCCACCATTTCGCGGGCCTGGCGGACGAGTACTACACCTCGCCGGTGGTGTATGCGACGGGCGGTGCGCGCATGGAACCTTGGGAGCCGAATGTGACGGCTTTGCTGGATCCTGCGAACGTGAAGTGGAAGAAGTTTGTGACGCCGGGTACGGCATTGCCGACGGCATGGCCGAAGGCGGAGTATGAGGCGCACTCGCGCGAGTACCAGAAGATTCGTGCGCAGCTGCGCAAGGATAACCGTCCGGAGTCGGAGATGAGCAAGCTGTTCAAGGAGGATCTGGCGTGGACTAATGCGCTGTTCTCGAAGGCGCCTAACAGCAAGGCGGTGGGGGCGTTCGAGGGGGCGAATTATGAGGCGACTGGCTACTATCGTTCGCAGCAGCAGTGCTTGATGTTTGACCGGAGTGAGGCGTTTTGCGCTGTTTGTAGCGACGCGGTGCAGGAGACGATTGATCTTTACGCGCCGCGCTGAAAACCTTTAGAACCGGGAAACCGGGGTACGACCCTCAGGGTCGGACCCCGGTTTCCCGGTCTCGAGGGTTTAGGTGTTAGGCAGCAAACCCGTAGGCTTGATCCGCACCGGCATCGGCTTGCCTCTACGCGCACGCTTGCCGAAGTGAGGGCCGAGAGCCGTCGGCCCCATGCGGTCTTCCTTGGCCTTCTGCGCATTGCCAATTCCCAGAACGGTCACACCCTTGTCGGTGATCGCGCAAGCGGCAACCAGCTTTTCCTTATCGCCCAGGTCCATCAGGATAACACCACGGCCGCCGTTGGAAAGCACCTTCATCTCGTCCATGCCGAACACCAGCAGGTTCGCTTTCTCCGAGATCACAGCAACCGCGCTCGCGCCCTCAGCCACCACGGTAGGCGGCAGCGGCTTCGCGCCTTCATCCAGCGTAATGAACGCCTTGCCGCCCTTCAGTCGCGACACCATATCGCCGGCCTTGGCGATAAAGCCGTAGCCCGCGTCGGAAGCCAGCAGCAGCTGCTTGTCGCCATTGCCCGCGTAGTAGTGCAGCAGGCGCGCACCGCCTGACAGGTCGACCAGGGTCGTGATCGGCACACCGTCGCCACGAGCGTTTGGCAGCGCGGCGACCGGCACGGAGTACACCTTGCCGTTATCGCCGAAGCCCAGCAGGGTATCCACCGTGCGGCATTCGAACGCGCCATACAGCGAATCGCCCGCCTTGAAGGTGAATTGCGCCGGATCGTGGCCGATGCCGGTACGTGCGCGCACCCAGCCTTTTTCGGAGATGATCACGGTCACCGGTTCATCGGCTACTTTCTGTTCTACGACAGCCTTCTGCGCTTCTTCGATCAGGGTGCGGCGCGCGTCGCCGTAGGTCTTGGCATCGCCGTCGATTTCCTTGATCACCAGGCGGCGCAGGGTTGCCGGGTTGTCCAGCACGTCCTGCAGGCCTTCGCGCTCCTTGCGCAGTTCGGACAGTTCCTGTTCGATCTTGATCGCTTCCAGGCGCGCCAGCTGGCGCAGGCGGATTTCCAGGATGTCTTCGGCCTGGCGGTCCGACAATTTGAAACGTTCGATCAGCGCCGCCTTTGGTTCGTCCGAATTGCGGATGATGGCGATCACTTCATCGATGTTCAGCAGGACGATCTGGCGGCCTTCGAGGATGTGGATGCGCTCATCGACCTTGTTCAGGCGGAACTGGGTACGGCGGGTCACGGTCGCGAAGCGGAACTCGATCCACTCGCCCAGGATTTCGCTGATGCCCTTCTGGCGCGGACGGCCATCGCCGCCGATCATCACCAGGTTCATCGAGGCCGACGTCTCCAGCGAGGTATGCGCCAGCAGCATGTGCATGAACTCAGTCTGGTTCTGGTTCTTCGACTTGGGTTCGAACACCAGGCGCACTGCAGCTTCGCGGCCTGCTTCGTCGCGCACTTTGTCCAGCTGGCCCAGGATCAAGCCTTTCAGTGCTACCTGCTCCGGCGACAGGGCTTTCTTGCCCAGCTTGACCTTAGGATTGGTCAGTTCTTCGATTTCCTCCAGCACCTTCTGTGCCGAGGTGCCAGGCGGCAGTTCGTACACGACCGCTTGCCACTGGCCGCGCGCCAGTTCTTCGATCTTCCAGCGAGCGCGCACTTTCATCGAGCCGCGGCCGGACGCATACATGTCGTCCAGCTGCGCGCGCGGGGTGATCAGCTGGCCGCCGCCCGGGAAGTCCGGACCCGGAATCAGTTCCATCAGTTCCGCGTGGGTGATCTTCGGATTGCGGATCATCGCCACAGCGGCCTTGGCCACCTCGGTCAGGTTGTGCGAAGGGATCTCGGTCGCCAGGCCCACCGCGATACCGGAGGCGCCGTTCAGCAGCACCATCGGCAGGCGTGCCGGCAGCAGGGCCGGTTCTTCATACGAGCCGTCGTAGTTCGGAATGAAGTCCACGGTGCCCTGGTCGATTTCGTCCAGCAGCAAGCGCGAGATCGGTGTCAAACGGGCTTCGGTGTATCGCATTGCCGCGGCGCCGTCGCCGTCGCGCGAACCGAAGTTACCCTGGCCGTCGATCAGAGGGTAGCGCAGCGAGAAGTCCTGCGCCATGCGCACCAGCGCGTCGTACACCGACTGGTCGCCGTGCGGGTGCAGCTTACCCAGCACGTCACCCACCACGGTGGCGGACTTGCGCGGCTTGGCGGTCGGGCCCAGGCCCAGCTCATTCATCGAATACAGGATGCGGCGCTGAACCGGCTTCTGGCCGTCGCACACATCCGGCAGGGCGCGGCCCTTGACCACGGAAATGGCGTAATCAAGGTAGGCGCGTTCGGCGAAAGTAGAGAGGGTCAGCGATTCGCCGCCGTCATCGCCACCGCCACCATTGCCGCCGTTTGGCGGGAGCTCCGGCGTTGGTTCGTCAAAGAGGTTTGCTTGAGTAGACATTGTTGCGTTTTCAGTGTGTCAATAGTTGTAAGTCGCCGTATCTTGCTCGTTCATCGCGCGATACATGGAACTGCCAATGAAGATTGCGAGCATCAGCAGGAAATAGAACAGGGTAGGCAGGCGCTGGTCCGCCATGTCCTTGAATAGTTTCAGCTGGCCGAGAGCCATGACCTTGATGAAGAAGAACAGCGGCCAGGCGATGTATAGCGACAGGTCGAACTGCGCCAGGAACAGGCCAAGCACCAGCATCAGCCAGGCGAACACCAGCTGCATCGGTGCGGACGATGGCGTGCCGGATGCCAGCACCGCCAGCGCGATCACGCCCACGATCCAGACGGCGCGGATGGTCATCAGGCGGCTGCCGCCGATGCGGGCCCAGTCCACAACGCGAATTTCGGATGTGTTGATCAGGCATTGCAGGCCAACGCAGGTCATCCACGCGATGCTCCAGTGCCAGGAGGGGAAAACGTAGCCGCTCATGAAGAAGGCCATTACGCCTGACAGCGCGGCAAGCCATAGCCAGCCCTGTTTGGTCAGGAAGGGGGCTGCGGCCATCGCCGCCATGCCTGAACTGGCCAGCATGACCAGGCCGACTGCAATCTGCATGATTAGCGAAGGCTCGGGGTAGAGCATGGCCAGGCCTGCGGCCGAAAATGGCAGCAGCCAGGCATAGCGCGCACGCATTTTTGTCGCGTCGTCGTACAGGTAGGGCAGCATGCGCTCGTGCCATGCTTCTTTGAGTTGCTGTGGCGGACGGAATGCGAGCAGGGCGCCAGCGCCCATGGTCAGCCCCAGGCAGGTGCAAATCAGCACGGTGAAGCGCAGCGTATCCATGCTATCGACCATGAAACTACCCGCAATCACTCCGGCCAGCGCGAGGCCGACGATCAACGAGTAGAAGGCCGTTTCGATGAAATACTTTTTGGTGCGCACCTTCTCCTGCCACCACTGCACGACATCGCGCTCGAGGTGATATTCAAGGACTTCCGGAAAGCGCCAGTTAATGACTTCGAGCAGGCTGGCCATCTCCTTCATGAAGTTCTTGCTCATGGTGTCCGAGTCGAAGCGCGGAGGGACTTTGGCTTGCAGTTTATGGAAGGCTCCGCAGCCATTGTCCATCGCATGCAGGCGGTCCATGCCCTTATCCGCACGGTAGCGCGCCATGGCGAAATAGGCGGTGTTTCCGTCCATGCGGGAAAGGTGGCCGGCGTCCTCTTCCCAGCGGAAGTGCTCGACCAGCGCGTCGCGGATGTCGCGTTCGTAGCCGGCGACAGCGCAATAGCGGCCAGCGATGACTTCCAGCGCGTCCTGCGCGAGTAAGCTCAGCGAGGCTGCGTTGGCTCGTTCGGCGAACCTGGCGGCGGTCTTCTTGATCGGGACATCGACGAAATCCTGCCACACCTGGGCGGCTTCCTTCCAGGCCGAGGCCAGCATTTCTTCGCGTTCCTGCTCGGCGTCGGGCGTTGCGTCAGCTGAAGGAGATACCGGTTCGCTGGCTGGCGCGGAGTCGCGGGCGGCGGGACCGTCTTCGGTTTCGCCGGCAGCGTAATCGTTATAGCGCGCTTCGGCCAGCGCCTGGTCGTAGGCGCCGCGCAGTGCCTGGAAGCCTTCGGCATCGTCCTCAGGGCGCGTCTGTTTGAGCTGCTTGGCGTAGGCGCGCTTGATTGCGCGCTCGTCGCTGGTCGGCTCGATGCCGAGAATGTCCCAGGCATCCATCATCAGAACACCCCGTCGGCTTCCAGGTGGCCCAGTACTTTTTCCAGCGCAGAGCGAGCTTCGCCCACGCGGCGCGGATCCTGGCTTTCCAGGGCTGCCTGGAAGTAGTTGATCTGCTCACCCAGATAATTGCGCACGTCGCCCAGCGACAGCTCGTACATGCGATCGGCGCGCGCCAGGAAAGTGCGGTTTTCGATCTGGTCGCGCGGGTGGATCTTCAGGTCCGCCAGTTCGGCGAAGCGCTGCTCGATCTCTTCCTGCGTCATCACGCCTGCATTTTCGGTAATGACGATCTTGTGCTTTTCCTTGGTCTCCAGCACGTGCGCTTCCACTTCCAGCACGCCGCTGATGTCGTAGGTGAAGCGGATGTCGATACCGATCTGGCCCGCTTTCTTCGGCGGTACCGGGAAGGAGATTTTGCCGAGGTAGATATTGCCGTCGACCATGCGCGATTCACCCTGGTAGACCTGCACCAGCAGCTCTTTCTGGTAATCGGAAATGGTCGCCACGTTTTCGGTGCGTGAGACCGGCACCGGCGTATTGCGTTCAATAATAGGCAGGTAGTGTCCGTGGCTGTACTGGTTGGGGCCAATCTGGCGTGAAATGGCGATGCCCAGGGAGTAGGGCGAGACGTCAGTCATCACCACTTCTTCCAGTGCGGCGTCGCGCATTTTCAAGCCGGCCTGCACGGCGGCCCCGAGCGCCACCGCTTCGTCCGGATCGAGATGCATGGCCGGGAAGCGGCCGAACATGCGCGAAACCAGCTTGCGCACGATAGGCATACGGGTCGCGCCGCCAGCCAGGACTACGGTGTCCAGGTCCATGGCGCGGATGGTGGAATCGCGCAGTGCGCGTTCAACCGGAGCGCGCAGGCGCGCCAGCAGCGCTTCGCCGATGCGGTTCAGCGCTTCCTCGGTCAGCTCCCATTTGTATTCCTGTTCCGACCAGGTGACCGACAGCCAGACGCTGTTTTGCTCCGTCAGCTGGCGCTTGGCGCGCTCCGCTTCGTCGCGCAGGCGCTGACGCAAGTGGGCGTCCGACGGGCGGCTGCCCAGGGCCTTGTTCAAGCCAGAATACTCGCGGAAGGATTCAACGATGGCTTCGGTGAAGTCCTCGCCACCCAGGAAGTTGTCGCCGGCCGAAGCACGGACCTCCATCACACCTTCGAACAATTCCAGGATCGAGACGTCGAAAGTACCGCCGCCCAGGTCGAAGACCAGGAATTTGGATTCCTGTTGTTTGTCCTGGATGCCGTAGGCCAGTGCTGCGGCGGTGGGTTCGTTCAGCAAGCGCTCCACTTTCAGGCCCGCCAACTGGCCGGCCGCGCGCGTGGCCTTTCGCTGGCCGTCGCTGAAGTAGGCCGGCACGGTAATGATCGCCTCTTCGACCTTGTGGCCGAGGAAAGCTTCGGCATCTTCCTTGAGCGCGCGCAGCACCATCGACGACAATTCTTCCGGACGGAATTCCTTGTCGCCGAGGCGGATGCGCTTGTCGCTGCCCATATAGCGCTTGAAGACGGCTGCCGTCATGTGCGGGTGCGTCTGCAAGCGTTCGCGGGCGGCCTTGCCCACCAGGATGGTGCCATCGTCATCCAGTCCCACGCAGGACGGCGTCAGGTTGTCGCCCAGCGCATTCGGGATGATTTGCGGCTTGCCGTCGCGCCAAATGGCGACCAGGCTGTTGGTGGTGCCAAGGTCGATACCGATGATCATTTAGATATCCGCTTCTACTTCGTTGCCGTGTTCTTCGATCCATGCGCGGCGGGCAGCGGCTTCGCCTTTGCCCATCAGCATATTGAAGCGCGCGGAGGAGTAGCCGTGGTCGAAATCGCCCAGCGACACCGGCAGCAGGCGGCGGGTGTCCGGATTCATGGTGGTTTCCCACAGCTGCTCGGCGTTCATCTCGCCCAGGCCCTTGAAGCGGGAGATGGTCCAGGAGCCTTCTTTCAGGCCGTCCTTACGCAGCTTGTCCTCGATCGCGACCAGTTCGCCGTCGTCCAGCGCATACAGCTTCTGGATCGGCTTCTTGCCGCGCGCAGGCGCATCCACGCGGTACAGCGGCGGACGGGCGATGCAGATATTGCCGTTCTCGATCAGTTTCGGGAAGTGGCGGAAGAACAGGGTAAGCAGCAGCACCTGGATGTGGGAGCCGTCGACGTCCGCATCGGAGAGGATGCAGATTTTGCCGTAACGCAGGCCGCTCAGGTCCGGCGCATCGCCGTAGTTGTGCGGGTCGACGCCGATCGCCACTGCGATGTCGTGAATCTCGTTATTGGCGAACAGGCGGTCCTTGTCGGTCTCCCAGGAATTCAGCACCTTGCCGCGAAGCGGCAGGATGGCCTGGTATTCCTTGTCGCGGCCCATCTTGGCGGAACCGCCCGCCGAATCACCCTCGACCAGGAAGATTTCGGTGCGGCTCACTTCATCCGATTCGCAATCGGTCAGCTTGCCCGGCAAAACAGCTACGCCGGATGACTTCTTCTTCTCGACCTTCTGCGCGGAGCGCAGGCGCGATTGCGCCTGCTTGATCACCAGTTCCGCCAGCTTCTTGCCGTAGTCGATATGCTGGTTCAGCCACAGTTCCAGCGCAGGCTTGGAGAAGGTGGACACCAAGCGCACCGCATCGCGCGAATTCAGGCGCTCCTTGATCTGGCCCTGGAATTGCGGGTCCAGAACTTTCGCGGACAGCACGAAGGAAGCGCGCGCAAACACGTCTTCCGGCAGCAGCTTCACGCCCTTCGGCAGCAGCGAGTGCAGTTCGACGAAGTTCTTCATCGCGCCGAACAGGCCTTCGCGCAGGCCCGATTCGTGGGTACCGCCGTTCGGGGTCGGGATCAGGTTGACGTAGGACTCGCGCACCACGGCGCCTTCCTCTGTCCATGCCACCACCCACGATGCGCCTTCGCCCTCGGCAAAGCCTTCCGCATCCGGGGTAGCGAACTGCTCGCCCTCGAACAGGGGGATCAGGGTTTCGCCGCCGGAGGTGGTCTGGGCCAACTGTTCATTCAGGTAGCCGCGCAGGCCGTCCTTGTACATCCAGGTCTGCTCGTCGCCATTCTTTGCGTTCTTCAGCGTGACGGTCACGCCGGGCAGCAGGACCGCCTTGGAGCGTAGCAGGCGTTGCAGCTCGACCTGCGAGATCAGCGGGGAGTCGAAATACTTCGCATCCGGCCAGGCGGTCACGCGGGTACCGGACTTCTTGCCGTCTTTCGGCGCAGGCTCGGAGCGCAGCGGTTCCACCAGATCGCCGTTCTCAAACGCGATATTGTGGAAGCCATTGCCGGCGTCGTCTTTACGCCACACAGCGATTTCCAGGCGCTTGGACAGCGCATTGGTGACCGACACGCCGACACCGTGCAAGCCGCCCGAGAAGGCGTAGGCGCCGCCCGAGCCCTTGTCGAACTTACCGCCCGCGTGCAGGCGGGTGAAGACGATTTCCACCGTCGGCACGTTTTCTTCCGGATGCAGGCCCACCGGGATGCCGCGGCCGTCGTCCTCGACGGTGATGGAGCCGTCGGCATTCTGCGTCACGATAATATTCTTGCAATGGCCGCCCAAAGCCTCGTCGGAGGCGTTGTCGATCACCTCCTGGATGATGTGCAGCGGGTTCTCTGTGCGGGTGTACATGCCCGGACGCTGCTTGACGGGTTCCAGTCCTTTGAGGACGCGGATAGATGATTCGCTGTAGTCGGAAACTGGTTTTTTAGTGGCCATACTTGTTCTTGGTAATGCAAAGTGCTGTGATTATATACAGTATTTCCCGGTAACTTGCGATTTGATGATGCTTTTCACACAAGCTTGACCGAGCGCATGCTTGCGCATTCTATCCGCAACGGCGGGTGGCGCAAGGGAATCGGGGCAGTAAAATGGGTTTATGACCACAGATCGGCGCCCGTTCGCAGTCAGGCTGGTTGGCTTCCCACCGGAGGCCGGGCGCGCGCTCGCGCAGGGTTTGGCCAGGGCGCCGGCGGATGGTCCTTCATATATGTGCCTGTCGGAAGACAGCCTGCAGGACCCCGACATCTACCTTGCCAACGGCACCGAACTGAAAGCGCTGGCCGCCATCGCATCGTTGGCTGCCGGCGACATTCGCCCGGCCCTGGTGCTGGGCGCGACCGGCGTGGCGCTGACCTACCCGAACCTTCCGCTGCCCGTGCAGTGGGCCACGATGTATGCCGAACTGGCCCGCCTGCTGGAGCGCCGCGCCGAAGTATTGGCCGGGCTGTCGGCATCGGGGCAGTCGATGGTACCCGAGCGCCGCCGCCGCGAACGGCTCGACCTCGACCTGACCGAACCCGCCGTCTACGAAAAGATGCGCAAGCCGCGCCGCGAAGGCGCCGTGCTATGCGTAGACGCCAACGCCACCTTTAGTGAATACCTGGGAATCTCGCTCCAGCAATTCGGCACCCCGGTGCTATGGGCAGTGGACGGCGTGGCCGCTCTCGCGCTATGCCGCCAACAGGCGGTGGCCGTCGTGCTGCTGGACTTTGCCGCACCCATCATCGACCACTACCTCCTGTGCGCCCACCTGCGCAGTGAATCCTCGCAGCCCGAAGTGATCTTCCTGGTGCAATCTGCGCACGACTACGACACCACCCGAGCCCACGCCGCCGGCGCCGCCGGCATGCTGGACAAACCCCTCGCCCAGCACCAAGTCCAAGCCGTCCTCCGCAAATTCATGCGCCTCTGAAACAAATGTCCACCTTGGGGTCAGGAACAAAACTGGACATTTCTTTCGAAAATGTCCAGTTTTTTCCTGACCTCAAGTTGGACATTTTTACGTCCTGTTTACAGCGTTCCGCCGAGTCTTTACACCGATTTTAGGCGCGGATCGATAAGCTGGTTCACAAGTAAACAAGACCTTTCGGGGAAATCAATGGACATCGTATTTATCGGCGCGATCGTCGCCTTTTTCGCGCTGGTCGCAGCCATGGCTGCCGGCTGCGACAAGCTCGGAGGCCGGCAATGAACCTCTTCTACATCATCGGCTCCGTCGCCACCGCCGGCCTGCTGGCCTACCTTCTGATGGCGCTGCTGAAAGCGGAGGATTTGTAGCATGAGCACCCAATCCTTCATGCTGCTGGCCGTGTTCCTGCTCGTGCTGCTCGCCGCCGCCTGGCCGGTGGGACTGCTGCTGGCGCGCGTAGCCGATGGCCGCAGAGTTCCCGGCCTGGGCTGGCTGGGCGCTTTGGAAAAACTGCTTTACCGCGCAGCGGGTGTGCCGCTCGACGCGGAAAAACAGGGCATGGGCTGGAAAGCCTACGCCATGGCCCTGCTGGTCTTCAACACCCTTGGCGCGCTGTTCGTGTATGCCGTGCAGCGCATGCAGGCCTGGCTGCCGCTCAATCCCCAAGGCCTGGACAATATCTCGCCGGATTCGTCGTTCAATACGGCGGTCAGCTTCGTCGCCAACACCAACTGGCAGGGCTATGCCGGCGAGCAGACCATGAGCTATTTGAGCCAGATGCTCGCGCTGACAGGGCAGAACTTCTTCTCGGCCGCCACCGGCATTGCTGTCGCCTTTGCCCTGGTCCGCGGCTTTGCCCAACGATCCGCCAAGTCGATTGGCAATTTCTGGGTCGACCTGACGCGCATCACGCTGTACGTCTTGCTCCCGCTCTCTTCCTTCTACGCGGTGTTCCTGGTTGGCCAGGGCGTAATCCAGAACTTCTCCGCCTACCAGGACGTTGCCCTGGTCGAACCGGTCACGTACACCGTGCAGGGGGCAACGCCGCAAGCACCTTCGCAAACACTGACTGCGATCAGGCAGACGATCGCCATGGGCCCTGTCGCTTCGCAGGAAGCGATCAAGATGCTGGGCACCAATGGCGGCGGTTTCTTCAACGCCAACTCGGCGCATCCCTATGAAAACCCGACACCGCTGGCGAACTTCTCGCAAATGCTGGCGATCTTCCTGATCCCGGCCGGCTTATGCTTCGCTTTTGGGCGCATGGTCGGCGACCACCGCCAGGGATGGGCCGTATTGGCCGCCATGACCATCATGTTTACGGTGGCCGCAGTGGGCGTCATGTACGCCGAACAGCAGTCCCACCCCGCGCTGCATGCAATGGGCGTCGACCAGTCGGTGAGCACGCTGCAAGCGGGCGGCAATATGGAGGGCAAGGAAGCGCGCTTCGGCACCGCCGCCAGCGGCTTGTTTACCACCGTGACCACGGCCGCATCGTGCGGCGCGGTAAACGGCATGCACGACTCGTTCACGCCGATGGGCGGCGCCGGCCCGCTGTTGCTGATGCAGTTGGGCGAAGTGGTATTCGGCGGCGTCGGCTCCGGCCTGTACGGCATGCTGGTCTTCGCCATCATGGCGGTATTCATCGCCGGACTGATGATCGGCCGCACGCCGGAATACCTGGGAAAGAAGATTCAATCGTACGAAATGAAGATGACCTCCATCGCCATCCTGGTCACGCCGACCCTGGTGCTGGTGGGTACCGCCATCGCTGTCATGCTGGACATGGGCAGGGCAGGTGTCGCCAATCCCGGCGCGCACGGCTTCTCCGAAATTCTCTATGCCTTCAGCTCCGCGGCCAATAACAATGGCAGCGCATTCGCCGGCCTGTCCGCCAACACGCCGTTCTACAACACCATGCTGGCTGTCGCCATGTGGTTTGGCCGCTTCGCCATGATCGTACCGGTGCTGGCCATTGCGGGCTCGCTGGCCGGCAAGCAGCGCCTGCAGGCGAACTCCGGCACCATGCCGACCCATGGCCCGATGTTTGTGTTCCTGCTGGTCTCCGTGGTGCTGCTGGTGGGCGTCCTGAACTACGTTCCTGCCCTGGCCCTTGGCCCGGTCATCGAACACCTGCAACTGTATAAATAAGGAGGGCATCAATATGCCGCAATCGCAAGCGATGACCGCCGCCCAGCCAGGCAAGCGCCTGAAGCTGCTGGACTCACAGCTGGTGCTGCCTGCCATCATCGAATCCTTCTGCAAACTCAATCCGGCCGTGCAGCTGCGTAGCCCGGTGATGTTCGTGGTCTATGTCGGCAGCATGATCACCACGCTGCTTTACATCCAGTCGTTGTCGGGGCAGGGCGAAACAAGCTCCGGCTTTATTCTCGCCACCTCGATCTGGCTGTGGTTCACGGTGTTGTTCGCCAACTTCGCCGAAGCGTTGGCGGAAGGCCGCAGCAAGGCGCAAGCCGCTTCGCTGCGCAGCCTGAAACAGAGCGTCACGTCGAAGAAGCTGGACATGCCGAAGCATGGCGCCGCCTGGCTGCCATGTCCCGCCACCGACCTGCGCAAGGGAAATCACGTGCTGGTGGAAGCCGGCGACGTGATCCCGATCGACGGCACGGTGATCGAGGGCGTGGCGTCGGTGGACGAAAGCGCGATTACCGGCGAATCCGCACCGGTGATTCGCGAATCGGGCGGGGATTTTTCCTCCGTTACCGGCGGCACCCGCGTGCTGTCGGACTGGCTGGTGGTACAGGTGACTGCCAACCCTGGCGAAACCTTCCTCGACCGCATGATCGCCATGGTGGAAGGCGCCAAGCGGAAGAAGACGCCGAACGAGATCGCCCTGACTATCCTGCTGGTGGCGCTGACCATCGTATTCCTGGTGGTGACGGCGACTCTTCTGCCCATGTCGATCTATTCGGTGGAGGCGGCCCATTCGGGCGTGCCGATCACCATTACCGTGCTGATCGCGCTTCTTGTGTGCCTGATCCCGACCACCATTGGCGGCCTGCTGTCGGCTATCGGCGTGGCCGGCATGAGCCGCATGATGCAGGCGAATGTGATTGCCACTTCCGGCCGCGCTGTCGAAGCGGCGGGCGACGTCGACGTGTTGTTGCTTGACAAGACCGGCACCATCACCCTCGGCAACCGCCAGGCATCGGCCTTCTTCGCCGCACCCGGCGTGACCGAGCGCGAACTGGCCGACGTGGCGCAACTGGCTTCGCTGGCGGACGAAACACCGGAAGGGCGCAGCATCATGGTGCTGGCCAAGCAGAAGTTCAATATCCGCGAACGCGAGCTGTCGCCGGCGCATGCCACCTTCATTCCTTTTTCGGCCAACACCCGCATGAGTGGAGTGGACATGGATGGCCGCGAAGTGCGCAAAGGGTCCGCCGATGCCGTGCGCAAGTATGTGGAGGCAGCGGGCCAGCAATGGCCGGCGGATGTGGCGCGCGCCGTGGAGGACGTGTCGCGCCGCGGCAGTACGCCGCTGGTGGTTGCCGACAAGGGCCGTGTGATGGGTGTCGTGGAGCTGAAGGACATCGTCAAAGGCGGCATCAAGGAACGCTTCGCCGAGTTGCGCCGCATGGGCATCAAGACCGTGATGATCACTGGCGATAACAGGCTGACCGCCGCCGCGATTGCCGCCGAAGCGGGCGTGGACGACTTCCTGGCCGAAGCCACGCCTGAGGATAAGTTGAAACTTATCCGCAGCTACCAGGCTGACGGACGCCTGGTTGCCATGACCGGCGACGGAACCAATGACGCTCCCGCTCTGGCCCAGGCCGACGTGGCGGTAGCCATGAGCTCCGGCACCCAGGCTGCGAAAGAGGCGGGCAATATGGTCGACCTGGATTCGAATCCGACCAAGCTGCTGGAGATCGTCGAAATCGGCAAGCAGATGCTGATGACGCGCGGCTCGCTGACCACGTTCTCGATTTCGAACGACATTGCCAAGTACTTCGCCATCATTCCGGCCGCCTTTGTCGGCACCTATCCACAACTGAAGGCGCTCGACATCATGCACCTGGCGAGCCCGAATTCGGCCATCATGTCGGCCGTGATTTTCAATGCGCTGATCATCGTGTTCCTGATCCCGCTGGCGCTGAAGGGCGTGCCTTACCGCGCCATCGGCGCTAACGCGCTGCTGCGCCGCAACCTGCTGCTTTACGGCCTGGGAGGCCTGGTCTTGCCCTTTATCGGCATCAAGCTGATCGACCTGCTGCTGGCAGCATTCAACCTAGTTTAAGCTGGAGAATATGATGATTTCGACTTTGCGCCCGGCCCTGGTCCTGTTCGCGGCACTGACCCTGGCCACCGGCGTGGCCTACCCGCTGGCTGTAACCGGCGTGGGCTCCGCCGTCTTCCCGGGGCAGGCCGCCGGATCCATCCTCGAAGTGGATGGCAAGCCGGTGGGATCGGCCCTGATCGGCCAGCAATTCAGTTCACCGGATTACTTCTGGGGCCGCCCTTCGGCTACCGGCCCGATGCCGTACAACGCCGGCGGCTCAGGCGGATCCAACCTCGGCCCGCTGAATCCCGCTTTCATCGAGGCGGTCAAGAGCCGCGTGGATGCGCTGAAGGCGGCCGATCCTGCCAACAGCGCGCCGATTCCAGTCGACCTGGTCACCGCATCGGGCAGCGGCCTGGATCCGGAAATAAGCCTCGCCGCAGCCAACTACCAGGTCAAGCGCATAGCCGCACGGCGCGGCATGGTGCCGGAATACGTGCAAAGCCTGGTCGACCAGCATGCCTCCCACAAAGTACTGGGCTTTTTCGGCGAGCCGCGCGTGAACGTCCTCGCGCTCAATCTGGCGCTGGATGGAAAAACACCGCATACTCGCTGACATGATTCCACTCGACGAAGACCGGCCGGACCCCGACGCGCTGCTGGCGCAGATGCAGGAACAGGAGCGCAAGGCGGCGCGCGGCAAGCTGCGCATCTATTTCGGCGCTTCGGCGGGAGTGGGCAAGACCTACGCCATGCTGACAGCCGCGCGCAAGCTGCAGGCGGCCGGCCAACAGCCGCTGGTCGGCGTCATCGAAACCCATGGCCGCAGCGAGACAGCCGCGCTGCTTGAGGGACTGGACGTGCTGCCTCTCAAGCAGGTGGACTATCGCGAAAAGCTCCTGCTCGAATTCGACATCGATGCAGCGCTCGCGCGCCGTCCATCGTTGATCCTGATCGACGAACTGGCGCATTCCAACGCTCCCGGCTCACGTCATCCCAAGCGCTGGCAGGACGTTGAGGAGTTGCTGGAAGCCGGCATCGACGTCTTCAGCACGATCAACGTGCAGCACCTGGAAAGCCTGAACGACGTCGTCGGCGGCATCACCGGCATCCAGGTCAACGAAACCGTGCCGGACACCGTGTTCGACGCGGCGGACGAAGTGGTGCTGGTTGACATTCCGGCCGATGAACTGCTGGCTCGCCTGAAGACCGGCAAGGTGTACCAGGGGCAGCAGGCCGAACGCGCCGCGCAGAACTTCTTCCGCAAAGGGAATTTGATCGCCCTGCGCGAACTGGCTTTACGCCGCACTGCCGACCGCATCGAAGACGACGTACGCGCCTACCGTGTCGAGCAGTCGATCGATACCATCTGGAAGACTGGCGCCTCGGTGCTGGCGCTGGTCGGGCCGCGTCCCGGTTGCGAGCAGGTGGTGCGCAGCGCGGCGCGCCTGGCGGGGCAACTTGGCACCGAATGGCATGCGATCTACGTCGAGACGCCTGCCTTGCAGCGGCTGCCGGCGGCGCAGCGTGAGCGAGTACTGAAGATCCTCAAGCTGGCGCAGGACCTGGGCGCCACGACAGCCGTCCTATCCGGTAGCAACGTCGCCTCCGCCGCAGCGGAATATGCGCGCAGCCACAACCTGTCAAAGATCGCGATGGGAAGGGCGCACGGCGGCAGCCCATGGCGCCGCTCCCATATCCGCAGCCTGGCGGCATATGCGCCGGACATCGACCTGATCGAAGTCTCCGGCAGCGAGCGTGAAGCCGGACCTGCAACGGCAAGCGCATCTTCCGCCGGCGCCGAGGACGCGGTCGAGGACGCGCTGCGCTTCAGGAGGCGCGCCATTGGCTACGGGGTGGCGGCTGTTTCGAGCGTGGGAATGGCCCTTGTCGCCACGCTGCTGCTGCCTTTCTTCGACCTGGCGAATATTGCCATGCTGTTCCTTCTGGTGGTGATGCTGGTCGCCGTGCGCTACGGCCGCGGTCCGTCGGTGCTGGCGACTTGCCTCAGCGTGGCAAGCCTGGACTTCTTCTTCGTGCCGCCGCGATTCAGTTTTGCCATCTCGGATTTGCAATACATGGTCACTTTTGGCGTGATGCTTGCTGTCGGCCTGATTACGGGGCATTTGACTGCGGGCCTGCGCTTCCAGGCGCGCGTGGCCTCCTACCGCGAAGCGCGGGCCCGTGCGCTGTATGAGTTTGCACGCGAGATGTCCGGAGTGCTGCAAACGGAACAGGTGTTCGAAACAACGGCGCGCTTCGTGCAATCGACCTTCAATGCCAAGGCCACGCTGCTGGTGCCGAATGCCGAAGGGCGGCTGCAGTTGCCGCCCGGCGTTGCAGCGCCGTCGGCGCTGGACGAGGGCGTGGCGCAATGGGCATTCGACCATGCCGAAAGCGCCGGCCTTGGCACCGGCACGCTGCCGGCAAGCCCATTGTTCTATATGCCGCTGGTCGCGCCCATGCGCACGCGGGGTGTGCTGGCGATCGAGCCTGCGCAGCGGCGCTGGATCCTGATTCCCGAGCAGCGGCAGCACCTGGATACCTTCGCCGCGCTGGCCGCCATTGCGCTGGAACGCGTGCATTACGTCGAAGTGGCGCAGGATGCGCTGGTGAACATGGAATCCGAACGGCTGCGCAACTCCTTGCTGGCGGCCCTGTCGCATGACTTGCGCACACCGCTTACGTCGCTGGTCGGGCTGTCCGAGTCGCTGGCCGGTTCGCGACCGGCCTTGTCGGAACAACAGCTGGAACTGGCCAACTTCCTGCACGCCGAAGCGCTGCGCATGAGCGCCCTGGTATCAAACCTGCTGGACATGGCACGGATCGAAAGCGGCGAATTGAAGTTCAACCTGCAATGGCAGCCGCTGGAAGAAGTGGTCGGAAGTTCGCTTCGCGCAAGCCGCCTGCAACTGGCCGGGCATAAAGTCAGCACCCAGCTTTCGCTTGGCTTGCCGTTGCTGCGCTTTGACGCGGTGCTGATCGAGCGCGTGCTGTGCAACCTGCTGGAGAATGCTGCCAAGTACACGCCGCCCGGTTCTTCCGTCGTGATCTACGCCGTACAGCGCGGCGAATTCGTGCGGGTGATGGTGTACGATAACGGCCCCGGCGTACCGCGTGGCCGCGAAGAAGCGGTGTTTGAAAAATTCACGCGCGGCGAAAAAGAGTCGTCCAAACCGGGCGTTGGGCTGGGACTGGCGATCTGCCGCGCCATCGTGGAAGCCCATGGCGGCACCATTGCTGCGGACAAGTCGCCGATTGGCGGCGCCGCCTTCGTCTTCACGCTGCCGGTCGGAACGCCGCCGCAGCCGCCGGAAATCGAGGAATAATGAACACGCAAGCAAGCGAGATAATCCCCACAGCACTGCTGGTGGAAGACGAGCCGCAGATCCGCCGCTTTGTGCGCGCGGCGCTGGAAGAAGAGGGCTGGCACGTGCACGAATCGGCCAGCATGCAGCGCGGCCTGATCGACGCCGGCACGCGCCGGCCAGACCTGGTGATCCTCGACCTGGGCCTGCCCGATGGCGACGGCATCGACTTTATTGCTGATCTGCGCCAGTGGTCCAACGTGCCGGTGATCGTTCTGTCCGCGCGGGTCAACGAAGCCGACAAGATCAAGGCGCTCGACGCCGGTGCGGACGATTACCTGAGCAAGCCATTCGGCACCGGCGAGCTGTTGGCGCGCGTGCGCGCTACCTTGCGCCGCCAGCGGCAGCCGCAGGCCGACAAGGCTGGCCAGGTGAAGTTCGGCGAAGTGCTGGTGGACGTGCAAAACCGGCGCGTCACCAAGCGCGGCGAGCATATCCATCTGACTCCGACTGAGTACCGCCTGCTATCCGTGCTGGTTGCCAACGCCGGCCGCGTGATGACGGCGCCGCAGCTGCTGCGCGCCGTCTGGGGCCCGGCGCAATCGGACAACAGCCACTACCTGCGTATCTACATGGGCCACCTGCGCCACAAGCTGGAAGATGACCCCGCCCAGCCGCAATACCTGCTGACCGAAACCGCCGTCGGCTACCGCCTTCAGTTAGGCTGATTGCAACAATTGTCCACTTTCGTTCCTGACCCCAAAGTGGACAATTATTTACTCAGGGTACGCATGGCGCGTTCGAGGCCTTCGATGGTGATGGGGAACATGCGGTTCTGCATGATCTGGCGGATCACGGAGATCGATTGGCGGTATTGCCACAGGCCTTCCGGTTCGGGGTTGAGCCAGATGAACTTGGGGAAGTGGCTGGTGAAGCGGCCTAGCCATTCGGCGCCGGCTTCTTCGTTGTTGTATTCGACTGAGCCGCCGGGCTGCAAGACTTCGTAGGGACTCATGGTGGCGTCGCCGACGAAGATCAGTTTCGTGTCGGGCGGGTATTTGCGCAGCACATCCCAGGTGGCGAAGCGTTCGGCGTTGCGGCGGCGGTTGCTGCGCCACAGGTAGTCGTAGACGCAGTTGTGGAAGTAGTAGAACTCCATGTTCTTGAACTCGGTCTTGGCGGCCGAGAACAGTTCTTCCGCGCGTTCGATGTGGTCGTCCATCGTGCCGCCGACGTCCATCAGCATCAGTACCTTGACGT
>Ga0209256_1000386_pt1 | contig 70160 bp, 59 predicted proteins | sample AraplaCol_mCL_r2_2_FD_184270 | JGI IMG/M metagenome (GOLD analysis project Ga0209256, IMG submission 184270) | Arabidopsis root microbial communities from North Carolina, USA - plate scrape MF_Col_mCL_r2 (SPAdes) (version 3) | ecosystem: Host-associated > Plants > Roots > Endosphere | place...
GCTCCAGTACCAGATTCACGGCGTCAGCCTTGAACTCTTCCGTAAAGCCCTTGCGTGCCATTTTTTCACCTCTCCAGTTGACTCGAAGTCTACCTTTTGAGGTGTCCAGGTTTATTGGACCACTACAGGGTGAGGGCTCAGCGGTTCAAATTGCGAGCCGTCGGCAAGCAGAACTTCCGGCCCTCACCCCCAGCCCCTCTCCCGCCTTGCGGGAGAGGGGAGCAACCAAGCGGGATACGAAACGATCAATACGCGATCTTCGCGCTCAGGCTGATGGTGCGCGGATCAGCCGGCTGGACGTAGTTTTCGTACTGGAAGGCCCAGTAGCGCTTGTTGGTCAGGTTCGTCAGCGCCGCGCGGAGCGTCAGTTCCTTGCCGTACAGGCGCGTGTTGTACGAGGCGCCGACGTTGAAGATCGTGTAGCCGCCGATGTTCACGTTGTTGGCTGCATCGATCTTGGTCGGGCCGGTGTACTTGCCATCCACGCCCACCTTGAGGCCCGGCACGAACGGGATGCGGTAGGACACGCGGCCCGTCAGCATGAAGTTCGGTGCGCCGGCCACGCGGTTGCCGATGTTGGTATCGCCCTTGGTGTACTCGGTGTCCAGGAACATCGCGCTGCCGCCCACTTCCCACTGCGAGCCGATGCGCGACGAGCCGGCCAGTTCCAGGCCCTGGTAGACCGATTCGCCATCCTGCACGAAGGTCGGCAGCGCGCCGAGGCCGTTGTTGCGCGCGAACTCGCTGCGGCGCTCGATACGGAACAGTGCGGCCGTACCCGTCCAGATGCCCTGGTCGGTCTTGGCGCCCACTTCGTACTGGCGGCTCTTGGCTGGAGTCAGGCCCTGGCCGGCGTTGGCGTAGTTGGTTGCCACCACGCCGCCGCCGTCGAACGATTCCACGTAGCTGGCATACAGCGTCGTGCTCGGCATCGGCTTGAACATGATCGCAGCGGTCGGCGTGATCAGGCCATTCTTGCTGTAGTTCGTATCGCCCACGCCAGTGCCGGTGTAGCTGTTCTGCTCGTAGTTCGTCACGCGCAGGCCACCCAGGATGGACCACTTGTCGGTCAGGTGCATCGTGTCGCTGACGAATGCGGCCTTCTGTTCGGTGTCGCCGGCACGGTACTTCTGGAACGCGGTCTGGCTGTAATACACGCCCGTGTACGGCGCGTAGATGTTGCCGTTATCCAGTGCGGTGTAGACGAAGTTGTTGCTGTAGCGGTCGATCTGCTTCTGCCAGCTCAGGCCGGCCACCAGTTCGTGGCGGAACGGGCCGGTGCGGAATTTGCCCTCGACCATCGTCGTCCAGTTGCTGAATTGCTGGCTTTCGGCGCCGTCGTAGCGGAAATCGCTGTAGTCGCCGGCCGAATTCGACAGGTTCAGCGTGGTCTCGTTACGGCTGCGCGACTGCTTGCTGAAACTGTAGATCGAGCTGACGGTCCAGTCCGAATTCAGGTTGTAGCGAAGGCCGGTCTGGTAGACCTGCAGGTTCGAGTAGAAGTGCGCGTCATTGCCGCTGTAAAGGCCGCCACGGCCGCTCACCACGCCCGGAAGCTGGGCGCCGGTGGTCGACAGCGCGCCCGCATAGAACGACGGCGTCGCCCCCCACGTATTGCGGTCCTGATAGATCCCGTCGAACGTCCACGTCAGGTCGCGCGTGATGCGTGCGTCCAGGCCCAGCGATACCGAGTTGCGGTTGATGCCGACAGCGTTGGACGGCTTGCCTTCCTCGTGGGTCACGTTCAGGCGGTAGCCGAACATGTTGTTCGGGCCGGCGCGGCCGCCCAGATCCACGTGCTCGGTCCAGACGTGCGAGGAGCGGTAGCCCAGGTCCACGCTGGCCGTGAACTGGTCTGTCGGCTTCTTGGTCACGTAGTTGACCGTGCCGCCCGGGTTGCCAAAGCCGTACATGAAGCCCGACGCGCCCTTGAGCAGTTCTACCTGTTCGAGCTGTTCATACGGCATGGTGATGCCGTAGGCGATGAACGGCATGCCGTTGATCTTGTACGCATTGCGCCAGTCGAGCTGCAGGCCGCGGACCGTGGTGTACGACGCCCAGGCATTGTTGGCGTTGCTGTTGTCCGAGACCGACGCGTCGTTGAAAAACACGTCGCCGATCTTGGTGACCTGGCGCTCGGCCAGGTCTTCGCCGGACACGACAGTCGTCGAGAACGGCGTATCGAGCTGCGACTTGCTGCCCAGGGCACCGCTGGAGGCTTTCTTCTGCAACTGCGGGCCGATGTCGACTTCCTGCTTTGCACTCACGGTGACCGACGGCAGCGCCTGTTCGGGTGCGTCGGCGGACTGTGCAAACGCGGCGGCAGTGCATAGCGGGAAGCCGGCCAATACCGCCATGCGGGCAAACGCTGCCAGCGGTCGGATGGTTGAGGGGACGGCGTTTTTGCGGCTCGTGGCGGCCGCGATTTGGCTCTGGGTCATGGTGTCTTATCCGGACTTGAAATGCGAACGCTACTAGGAATGATTCCTGTTAACGTTCTCAAGCGCGAATAATGCGTAAGCCGGGTAACGCCGTCAAGGTGAAGGTGCGCACAACGCGCAGGAGTGTCGGGGAATGTCGCTTTTACGCGAAGGAAGGCGTCGGAATCGGCGAGAAACGCATGCCGTTACGCCGATTTGTCACGGAAAGGATACGTGGATGAGACTTGATGGATACAACCTTGAATCCGCCTGAACCGGTCTGAACTGGTCTGAACGCCTCCCGGCGGAGCCTCCGGTTCAGCGCAGGCCGAGCAGCGCTTCGAGAGTCTGGGCCAACGTCACCAGCCGTGGCCCCACCTGTTTCTGGAGCGCCGCGAAGGCGTCGGGTCGTGCCACCAGGCCGCAGTTCACAACGAACCACTGGGAGTCCACCGGCTTGCAGAGTGGCACGGCGAAGCCGAACACGTCATGGCGCCATTCGGCCCGGTTCGAGCAGAACCCCAGCGTTGCCAGATCTTGTCGCGCCTGCGCCAGATGGGGCACTGCGCGGGTGAACTGGTCGGGGTCCTGGAGCCGCAACCGATTCAACACCGGCTCGCGGAGATCGGCGGGTACGCGAGAGAGCCAGGCCTTGCCGACGGCCGTGGTCAGCATCGGCAGCGTGGCGCCGATATCGGGCAGCAGCAGCGAGTTGGCGATGGAGCGGGCCGTTTCCACATAGATGATCCCGGTGCGCTCACGGATGCCCAGGGACACCGATCCACCCACCTCGTCGGACAACGCTTTCATCAGCGGCCGCGCCACTTGCCGGATCTGCATGCTGGCAAGCAGCGGGTAGCCGGGTGCCAGCACCGGCGCACCCAGCCGGTACTTGGCTTGCGCCGTATCGTGCCGCAGGTAGCCAAGCACCACCAGCGTATGGGTCAGCCGCGCCACCGTGGACTTCGACAACCCGGTGCGCTGCACGAAATCCTTGTTGCCGAGCAGTGATTCGCCCGGGCGGAAGGCCAGCAGGATGTCGATGCCGTTGGCCAGCGTGGTGGCGAACTGGCGATCCTTGTTGCCGCCATTATTGGGATCGGGCGGATTGGCCGGGTGTACCGGATCAGGCTGGGAATAAGGGGAATTCGGATTCATGCGAGCAGTGCCTCGACTTCGTTGACCAGCGCAATCAACGCAGGCCCCATGTCGCGATCGAGCTTGTCAGCCGACATGCGCGCGGTGGGCACGCCGCAATTGAACACCAGGATCTCACCTTCGATGGGCCTATGCATCGGTACTGCCACGGCGTGGATATCGATGAGCCAGTCGCCCGGCGAGCGCGTGTAGCCGCGCTGGGCCAGATCGTCGCATGCCACCTGCACTCTGTCGGCATGGCGCTGCCAGAGCGGCAGATCCGTAAGGCGGACGGCTTCAAGCACCTCGGCCCGTGCGGTTTCCGGGGCCTGCGCCAGCCACGCCCGACCCATTGCCGAAGGCAGTATCGGCAGCGACGCGCCAATATCTGGACGAAAAACGATCGCGTCATGGCCGCGGCTGGATTCGACGTAGACCATGCGCAGCCGGTCGCGCAAGCCTAGCGAGACGGAGCCGCCCACACGGTCGGCCAGCGCCTTCATCAGTGGCCGGGCCACCTGGCGCACACGCAGGCTGGCCAGCAGCGGGTAGCCGAGCGCCAGCGACGTGGAGCCTAGCCGGTATCGCCGCAGGCGCGTGTCGTAGAACAGCAGGCCGCGTACGGCCAGGGTATAGGTCAGCCGGCTAATGGTGGCCTTGGACAGGCCGGTGCGTTCGGAAAGTTCTTTGTTGCTGAGCAGCGGTTCACCGACTCGGAAGCATTGCAGCAGCGAGAGTCCATGCGCCAGGGTGGTCGCAAATTCGGGATCGGGGTGGTGCGGACGAGAGGGTGCCATGCGAAAGAATCTTAGCCGACCCAGCCTCGGAAAGTTCCCGTGATGTTCCAGATAGCGAAACAGTCATCCCACTATTCCGAAACCCGGCGTAGTCTTTTCCTTAAAGATGGAAAACAAGAATGGGGAGACACCAATGATTAGAGATCCCGAAGTATTTGATCCGTTTCTGTTGATGCTGCGTCGGTTTGTGCGCGAGAGGCTGGTCCCGCGCGAAGCCGAGGTGGCCGCGCGTGACGAGGTGCCCCAGGACCTGGTCGACGCCATGGCCGCGCAGGGCATGTTCGGCTACTCGATCCCCGAGGAATACGGCGGCGCGGGCATGACCACCGAGGAGTTGGTGCTGGCCGCGATGGAACTGTCGCAGTGCTCGGTGGCGTTCCGGGCGCGGGTCGGCACCAACACGGGTATCGGCTCCGAGGCCCTGGTGGCAGACGGCACGCCCGAGCAGAAGGCGCGCTACCTGCCGCTGCTGGCCACGGGCGAGGTAACCGGCGCCTTCGCACTGACCGAACCCGACGCCGGTTCCGATGCCACGGCGCTGCAGACCACCGCGCGGCGCGAGGGGGACCACTACATCCTCAACGGGACCAAATGCTTCATCACCAATGCGCCCATCGCCGGGATGTTCACGGTGATGGCGCGCACAGATCCTGACAAGCCGGGTGCGAGCGGCATTTCGGCGTTTATTGTGCCGCGCAATACGCCGGGGCTGACCACGGGGCAGCCGTACCAGAAGATGGGGCAGGCCGGCTCACCAGTGTCAGAAGTGCATTTCGACAACTGCCGCGTGCCGGCCGCCAACCTGATCGGCGGCGAGGAAGGGCAGGGGTTCCGCACGGCGATGAAGGTGCTCAACAAGCAGCGCATCCACCTGGCCGCGCTGTGTACGGGGCCGGCCATCCGGATGCTCGACGATGCCGTGCGCTTTGTCACCGAGCGCAAGCAGTTCGGCCAGTTGCTGGCGGATTTCCAGTTGGTGCAGGCGATGATCGCCGATTGCCAGACCGACATCCACGCGGCTCGCGCGCTGATCCTGGAGACGGCCCGAAAGCGCGATGACGGCAAGGACGTGACCATGGAGGCGTCGATCTGCAAATACTTTGCGTCCGAGATGTGCGGCCGCGTGGCGGACCGTTGCGTCCAGCTGTTTGGGGGGTACGGGTATATCGCGGACTACGGCATCGAGCGGTTTTATCGCGATGTCAGGCTGTTCCGGCTGTATGAGGGGACGAGCCAGATTCATCAGATCAATATTGCGAAGCGGACGTTTGGGCTGGGGCGGTAGTTTGATTTTGGTTTGCCGTTGATTTTCTCCCCTCTCCCGCACGGCGGGAGAGGGGCGGGGGAGAGGGCCTGCGGTGAAAATTTTGATGCCGTCGGCAAGCAGAGCTTTGTTGCCCTCTCCCCCAACCCCTCTCCCGCGCTGCGGGAGAGGGGAGTAACACAAGTAGGGAGACGGGAATCAACCCCCCGGCGCCAGCGCCGCATCAATCGCATCCATCAACTCCTGCAACCTCAGCGGTTTCCCGCACACCGCATCGAACCCTGCCTCGATGGACGCGCGGCGGTCCTGCTGGCGGGTGAACGCGGTCAGGGCCACGGCGGGAGTCCGAGGCAGCGAGTCCACCGCTTCGCGCACGCGGAGTTCGCGCATGAAGTCGTTGCCGTCGCGGCCGGGCAGGCCGATGTCGCTGATGATCAGGTCCGGGGTGTTTTGCTCGATCTGTCCGATGGCTTCCTCGGCGTCGCGTGCGGTGCGGATGCGTGCGCCGTAGTTGCCGAGGATGGCTGACAGCGCAGCGGCGGCGTCGGCATCGTCTTCCACCAGCAGCACGTCCAGCGCGTTGAGCGGCACGCTCGGCTCGGTGGCGGGGACGGGCGGGCGGGTGCCGGCATCATCGGCGCGGGACGGATCGTCGAGCGGAATCAGCACCTCGAATGTCGAGCCCAGCCCCGGACCGGCGCTTGTTGCGCGCACCGTGCCGCCGTGCATCTCGGACAGGTGCTTGACGATGGCCAGGCCCAGGCCCAGCCCGCCGTGCTTGCGGCGGTTGGCGTCCTCGCTCTGGGTGAATCGGTCGAACAGCAGCGGCAGGAAATCGGTGGGAATGCCGCGTCCTCGGTCGATCACGCTGACGTGCAGGTAGTCGCTGTCGGACGTGGCGACGATGCGCACGGTCTCGCCCTCGGGCGAGAACTTGATGGCGTTCGACACCAGGTTCCAGAGGATCTGCTGGAAGCGCGCGGCATCGAGCCACGCCACCGGGGCGAGCCTGGGTGCGAGTTCTGCCACCAGCTTCACGTGGCGTTCCTCGGCCTGCGTCTGCATGCTGTCCAGCGCGGCGCGCACCACCTCGGCGGGGTTCATGCGTTCGCGTTCCAGTTTCATCTTGCCGACGTTGAGCATCGACACATCGACGAGGTCCGCCACCAGCCGCCGCTGGATGGCGATATTGCGCTCCACCGCCGCCAGTCCGCGCCGGCCTTCCTCGGACTCCACATGCCGCGACAGCACGTGCGTCCAGACCGAGATCACGTTCAGCGGGTTGCGCAGTTCGTGCGACAGGATGGCGATGAAATCGTCCTTCATCCGGTTAAGCCGCTCCACGGCCGCACGCGCGGCCTGCTCGCGCTCGATCAATTGCTGGCGCTGGCGCTCCAGGTTGATGTGGTCCGTAATGTTCGACACCACGGCCACCTTGACGCCGTTCTCCAGCACCGCCGAGATGCTCCATTCCAGGTGCATGGTCTCGCCATGGGCATCCTGTAGCGGGAACGTGCCCTGCCAGCCGTCCTGCTGCGAATAGCCGGTGGCCTCGGCCACCTTGTCGCGCCATTCCAGCGGGGCGAAGGCGGCTACAGGCTGGCCCAGCAGTTCGGGCTCGGGGCGCTGGAGCATGCCGAGCAGCGCCGGATTGACATCCACGAAGCGTCCGGCCAGGTCCAGCGTGCAGATGCCGCCAATGGCCTGGTGGTAGATGGCGCGGAAGCGGGCCTCGTTTTCGCGCATCGAGCGCTCGGCTGCGCTGGCGCGCAGCAGCGAGGAAATCGTGGCCACCAGCACGGCCGGTTCGGCTGGATGGATCAGGTAGGCGCTGGCGCCGGCATCGAGCCCGCGCACCTTGTCGTAGTCGGCTACATAGGTGGCGGACAGGTGGACCACCGGCACAGTGGCCGTCTCCGGCCGGCTGCGCAGCGTGCGGCAGACCTGGAAGCCGTCGATATCGGGCAGATTGACGTCGAGCACCACGGCAGACACGCTGGTGTCGGCGCGCTGCAGCGCCTCCTGTCCGCTCTCGGCCTCGATGGTCTGGAAACCCGCCGCGCTGAGCACGCGTACCGTGGCATACCGCGTAACGGGGTTGTCGTCCACCACCAGCACCCGCGGGGGCGTGCCATCGTGGTTGGGGTGGGGCACCGGCGCCAGGATTTCACCCGCCATGGCCATCTCCGGAAGACATGCCAGCCGTGCCCGGCAGGGTCGCCGGCACGGTCACGTAGAAGCGCGAACCCACACCCACTTCGCTCTCGAAGCCGACACGGCCGCCCAGCAGTTCGGCCAGCCGCTTGGAGAGCGCCAGCCCGAGACCCGAGCCGCGATAGCGCCGCTGCAGCGGGGAGTCGATCTGCACGAAATCCTGAAAGACTTCGCCGTGCGATTCGGGCGGGATGCCGATGCCGGTATCGCGCACGGAGAAGGTGATGGTGTTCTCATCGTCGTAGTGCGCCGACACCCGCACCTCGCCGTTGGGCGTGAACTTCAGCGCATTGGAGATGTAGTTGCGCAGGATCTGCGAGAGCTTGCGATCGTCGTTGAACAGCTTGGGCACGCCGTGCGGTTCCTCGAAGATCAGCGACACCTCTGGATTGGTCAGCACGGGCTTGAACATGCCGCGCAGCGCATCGAACAGGGCCACCATGTCGAACCAGGCCGGCGATACGTCCACGCGGCCTGCTTCCAGCCGCGCCAGGTCGAGCAGGTCGTTGACCATCTCCGCGAACTCGGCTGCCGTGTCACGCACGAACATGACCTGCTTCTCCTGCTCGGGCGTGAGCGGCCCGTCCACGCGGTCGATCAGCAGCCGCGTGATGCTCTGGATCGAAACGATCGGCGTGCGGAACTCGTGGCTCATGTACGCCAGGAAGCGGCTCTTGAGCTCGGTGGCCTGCCGCAGCTGGTCGGCCTGCATGTCGAGTTCGGAGTACAGCGCCAGCACGCCGCGATTGGTTTCCTCGATTTCGGCGCGCAGCGCCTCCACTTCCTGCGTACGGGCGTCGAGCGCTTCACGCAGGGCGGCAAGGTCTTGGGACGGCGCGGCGGAGGTGGGAGGGGAGCTGCTCATGAGGAATCGCTCGATGTCAGGCTTCGGTGCGTCGCACCACCACGACCGTGGCGTCGTCGCGGCCGCGGCCGAATTTCCAGAAGATGAAGGCGGCCACGATGGCCGGGTCGCGCTGCAGCAGGCTCGGGTCCCCCAGTTGCCAGCGTGACTGGATGCCATCCGAATGCAGGATCACCAGCGCATGCAACGGCCATTCGATTTCCTGCTCCTGCACGCTCCGCACCTGCAGGCCGGCGGTGCCGCTCTGCGTGACCAGCGTGCGGTCCGCGAGGCCCGAGATTACCCGGCCCATGATGTTGCCCGCCCCGGCAAACCGGATGCGGTTCGATTCCGCATCGAGCCGCAGGGCACCCACAGCGGCCCCACGGGTGCCGCGCAGCGCAACATGGGCGCGATCCACGTACACGCCGGGCATCGCGCCCTGTGCGGCGTCGAACACCGCCAGCGCGGCGTCGGCGGCATCGGCGGCGTCCGGACCGTGGCCCAGGCCATCGGCCATCACCACGTCGGCGTGAGAGTCGAGCAGCGCCACTTCCCAGCCGTCGCCGCTGACCTGCTCGCCGGGCGCAGGCACGCAGACGGCGCCGACCGTGAACCCCTTGCGGGGCCGCACGGCGTTGCCCGCCGCGTCGCGGCTGCGATAAAAGCGGGCCAGGATCAGCGTGCCGTCGCCAGCACGCGTGTGTACGTCGAAATCGTCGGCCAGGCGCTGCACGGCGCCCAGGCCCTCGCCCGCGCTGCCTGCCGTAGAGTAGCCATCGCGCATGCACGTCTGCAGGTCCGCCATGCCGGGACCATCGTCGATCGACATCAACTCGATGGCAATGCCGCCGTTGATGTCGCGCGCGGCCATGAGCAGCCGGCCGTTGGTGGCGTGGCGCAGCAGGTTGTTGCCGAGTTCGTTGACGGCTACCGCCAGCCGGCCGCGCTGGATGGCGTCGAAGTCCAGCCGCGTGGCCAGATCGGCCACGTACCGCCGCGCCTCGCCCACGCGGCTCGGATCGCCCATCGGCACCGCACGGTGTGGGCCGTGATGCTTACTTCCACCGAGTGATACTGACACAGGTTCCCTCGCCAACTTTCGTGCGGATGGCGAAATCGTTCACCAGCCGTTTGGTGCCGGACAGGCCCATGCCGAGTCCGCTGCCCGTGGTCCAGCCATCCACCAGCGCCTGCTCCACATCCGGAATGCCCGGGCCCTGATCCTCGAAATGCAGCCGCAAGCCGCGCCGGATGCCTTCGGCCACGATTTCCCAGCGCATTTCGCCGCCCCGGCCGTACACCATCGTGTTGCGCGCCAGTTCGCTGGCCGCCGTAATCATCTTAGTCTGCTCCACCAGCGAGAACTTCAGCTGGGCGGTGAGGGTGCGCACCAGGGCGCGGGCCTGCACGATGTCGCGCTCGTCGCGAATCGGTGCGCTGCCGGTGGGGGCCAGTTCGGTCGCCACGTCAGATTGTCCGGTTGGCGTCGAGCAGGGCCATGCCGCGCTCCACGTTCAGCGCTGTTTTCACGCCGCCCAGGGACAGGCCCAGTTCCACCAGCGTGATGGCCACCGCCGGGCGGATGCCCACTACCACGGTGGTGGCGCCCAGCAGCCGGCCGATGTCGGAGATGCTGACCAGCATGCGGCCGATGAAGGAATCCACCATTTCCAGCGCGGAGACGTCGATCAGCACGCCATTGGCGCCGGATTTGTCCACCATCGTGGCCAGGTCTTCCTGCAACTGCAGCGCGGTCTGGTCCTGCATGTCGATCTGGATGGTCACAAGCAGGTGCTTGCCCATCCGCAGGATTGGAATGCGTTCCATGTCGATCTCTTCCCGATCTTTGTATGCGGCCGGCTTAGCTGGCGGCCCGGGCTACCGTGTGGCCGGTCATGCGCATGGCCGTGCGCAGCGCGTCGGCCAGCGTGGACTTGGTGACGATGCCCTGCAAGTCGATGCCCAGGTGGACGATGGTCTGCGCAATTTGCGGCCGGATGCCGCTGATGATGCTCTCGGCACCCATCAGGCGGATGGCCGTGACGGTCTTCATCAGGTGCTGCGCCACGAGCGTATCCACGGTGGGCACGCCGGTGATGTCGATGATCGCCAGTTCCGAGCCGGTTTCCACCAGTCGTTCGAGCAGCGATTCCATCACCATCTGCGCCCGGCTGCTGTCCAGCGTGCCGATCAGCGGCACGGCCAGCACGCCGTCCCACAGCTTGATGACTGGCGTGGACAGTTCCATCAGTTCGTGCTGCTGACGCACGATGATGTCCTCGCGCGTCTTCTGGTAATTGGCGACTGTCCACTGCGCCATGCGGTCCACCACGGCCGAGGTCAGCCAGATCACGTCGATCTGGCCTTCTATCGCACCACCGGTCTGGCGTTGCAGGCCGTCGAAGATCGGGCGCTTGAGCGCCAGCACGAAGCCGCTGGTCACGTCGGCGGTCTCGCCCTGGGCCGCGCGGTCGGTGGAGAGCTGCGCCAGCACCTCGCGCAGGACACGCCAGGCCGGATCGTTGAAATTGTCGGCATTGCCGTCGGCCCGGATGCCGGCTTCCAGCTCGCGCAGGATCGATGTCTGTTGCGCCTGCAAATCACGGGTCAGCCCGCGGCCTTCGGCGTACTTGTGATACTCCGCGGCCCAGCCGCTCAGGAGGTTGGCCTGGTCGTCCCGCAGGAGGTCGGCTAGTCGCTGGTTTTCTCGGCGCATGGGGCGTCTTTCGTGATGGGGTGAAAGGGGGGCGCAGGAAGGTGCGCACATCAAACAAAAACGATTCTAGGAGGGATTGATAGTTCACACTATCGGCGGCCCGCTGATTGACGCCGCAACTGAAATCGGCATTGCGGCATGATGTGCCGCAGAAACAACACATTCCGTGTGAGAAACCACCGACACCGGAACGGGAAGCGGCACGGCTGACGGTACAGGCACAGAAGCCTAGTCTTGATCCATGGGGCCAACTCGGGCCAACTCGGGAACTGTGGAGACAACGATGGACTGGCTGGATGCCCTGCAATGGCCAGCGATGGTCATCACTGTGCTGGCCACCTGGCTGGTGGGATCGGCAAGCGCCGGGCGCCGCAAGGCCGGTTTCTGGATATTCCTGGCCAGCAATGCACTGTGGGTAGCGTGGGGGCTGCATACGGGAGGGTGGGCGCTGGTGGTGCTCCAATTCGCGCTGGCGGTACTGAACATACGGGGCCAGGCCAAGGCGCGGCGCGCCGAACAGAACCAGGGTCAAACCGCGGCCGAGACCGGATGACATGGCAGCAGACCTGATCGTCGCCCGGCCGGAAGGCCTGTACTGCCCGCCCGGCGACTTCTATATCGATCCCTGGCGGCCTGTGTCGCGCGCCGTCATCACGCACGCCCATTCCGACCATGCCCGCTTTGGGCACGAACACTACCTCTGCGCCGAGCCGGGGCGCGGCGTGCTGCTGGCGCGGCTGCCCGGCATCACGCTGGATACGCTGCCTTACGGCGAGCGCATTACCCATCACGGGGTCACGCTGAGCCTGCATCCGGCGGGTCATGTGCTCGGTTCCGCGCAGGTGCGGCTCGAACACGGCGGGCAGGTCTGGGTGGCTTCGGGCGACTACAAGGTGGAGGACGACGGCACCTGTGCGCCCTTCGAGCCGGTGCGCTGCGACACCTTCATCACCGAAAGCACCTTCGGGCTGCCCATCTACCGCTGGCAGTCCCAGCCCGTGCTGATGGCCGAGATGTTCCGATGGTGGCAGCTCAACGCCGAAGCGGGCCGCGCCAGCGTGCTGTACTGCTACGCGTTCGGCAAGGCGCAGCGCGTCCTGCACGGATTGTTGCGCCACGCCGGCACCGATCTGGCCATGCCGGGGCCGATCATCGTCCATGGCGCGATGACCGGCCTGAATCGCGCTTACGCTGAAGCCGGGGTGGAACTGGCGCCGACGATGATCGTGTCCGACCTGCCTGCCCGCAGTCCGGCCTTGCAGCGGGCGCTTGTGGTGGCGCCGCCGTCCGCGCAACGGTCCACGTGGCTGCGCCGCTTTGGGGCGGAAGCGGCGGATGCGTTCGCCAGTGGCTGGATGCAACTGCGCGGCACCCGGCGCCGACGCGGCGTGGATCGCGGCTTTGCGCTGTCGGACCACGCCGACTGGCCGGGCCTGCTGCAAGCCATCGGCGCCACCGGCGCGCAGCGCGTGATCGTCACGCATGGCAATGTGCCGGTGATGGTGCGATACCTGTCCGAGCAGGGGCTGGACGCCCAGGCGTTCAAGACCGAGTTTGGCGATGTGGATGACGTGGAAGATCCGAGCGATGCGCAGCCCGGCAGTGCTGTGGAGGCCAGCGCATGAAAGCCTTTGCCGATCTCTACAGTGCGCTCGACGGCACCACATCGAACAAGGCGAAGCTGGCCGCGCTGGGCGAATACTTCCGCCACGCGCCACCGGAGGATGCCGCGTGGGCCGCGTATTTTCTGTCGGGCGGCAAGCCGCGACAGATCGTCCCGGTATCGGCCCTGCGCGAACTGGCGCAGCGCGCCGCTGGGCTACCGGAATGGCTCTTCGAGGAAAGCTATCAGGCCGTGGGCGATCTGGCCGAGACCATCGCCTTGCTGTTGCCCGAGGGCGCACAAGCGGATGATGCCGGGCTGGCCGAATGGGTGGAGCGGCGCCTGCTACCGTTGCGCGGCCAGTCGCCCGAGGTGCTGACGGCGGCGTTAGACGCGCTCTGGCCGCCGCTCGATGCACGCGAGCGGCTCGTCCTGTTCAAGCTGATCACGGGCAGCTTCCGCGTCGGGGTATCGAAGCTGCTGGTTACGCGTGCGCTGGGCGAGGTGGCTGGCATCGACCCCAAGCGCGTGGCCGAGCGCATGGTCGGCTACACCGATATCTCACAGAAACCGACGCCAGACCGCTTCCTCGCACTCGTCGATCCTGCCGAAGGCGAGGGTAGTGCGGTCACGCGTGGCGGCCAGCCCTACCCGTTCTTTCTCGCGCATCCGCTGCAGGCGCCGGTCGAGGAGTTCGACGCGTTGCTGGGCGCGCCGTCCCGCTGGCAGGTGGAATGGAAATGGGATGGCATCCGCGCCCAACTGGTGCGGCGTGACGGCCAGACCTGGCTCTGGTCGCGCGGCGAGGAACTGATTACCGAGCGCTTTCCCGAACTGGCCGCGGTGGCGCAGTCGCTGCCCGACGGCACGGTGCTCGACGGCGAGATCGTGATCTGGATCGATGGCCGTGTGCAGCCGTTCGCGCTGCTGCAGCAACGAATCGGACGCAAGACGGTGGGCGCCAGGCTGCTGCGCGATGCCCCGGCCATCCTGATGGCCTACGACCTGCTCGAATGGCGGGGCGAGGATTGGCGTACCCGTCCGCAGTCGGAGCGCCGTGCGCAACTGGTGCGTGTGGTGGCCGAGCACATCCATCCGGCGCTGGAAGTGAGTCCGCAAGTGGAAGCCGATGACTGGGAGCACTTCGCACGGCTGCGCGACGCCTCGCGCGACCTCGGCGTGGAAGGTTTCATGCTCAAGGCCGTGGATGCCGCCTACGGCGCGGGTCGCACCAAGGATGTGGGCCTGTGGTGGAAATGGAAGATCGACCCTTACTCGGTAGATGCCGTGCTGATCTACGCCCAGCGCGGCCACGGACGCCGCGCCAGCCTCTACACCGATTTCACGTTCGCGGTCTGGAACGCGCCGCCCGGCACGCCCGACCGCGCGCTGGTGCCGTTCGCCAAGGCGTATTCGGGATTGACCGACGAGGAGATGCGCGCGGTCGATGCGATCGTGCGTCGCACCACCGTGGAATCGTTCGGCCCGGTGCGCAGCGTCACGCCCACGCAGGTATTCGAACTGGGCTTCGAGGGCATCGGCCGCAGCGGGCGCCACAAGAGTGGGATCGCGGTGCGCTTCCCACGCATGCTGCGCTGGCGAACGGACAAGCCCATCGAGGAAGCCGACACCCTTGCCACGCTGGAGGCCATGCTCCCGCCGGCGAGCGTCAAGGAACCGGCATGAAGGGCGAGAACGCCCCATTCGTGCAGGCCCCGTCCGTGGCGGAGTCGCTGCCCGCGCTGTTCGCCGCGCGGCACTGGCAGCCCTTCGATTTCCAGCGCGCGGTGTGGGACGCCATCGGCAAAGGGCAAAGCGGCCTGCTGCACGCCACCACGGGCACCGGCAAGACCTATGCGGCGTGGCTTGGGGCGCTGCTGGCATTTGCCACGCCGCCTGCGCGTGCCAATGCATCAACGCCGCCATTGACCGTGCTCTGGCTCACGCCGATGCGCGCGCTGGCCGCCGATACCGCGCGCGCCTTGCAGGCGCCGCTGGTCGAACTCGGCCTCGACTGGGCCGTGGCGCTGCGCACGGGCGACACCGGCAGCACCGAGCGCGCAGCCCAGGCGCGGCGCCTGCCCACGGCGCTGGTGACCACGCCGGAGAGCCTGTCGCTGCTACTGACGCGTGCCGATGCGCGCGAGGCGCTGGGGCGCGTGAAGATGGTGGTGGTCGACGAGTGGCATGAACTGATCGGCAGCAAGCGCGGCGTGCAAGTGCAACTGGCGCTGGCTCGGCTGCATCGCTGGCAGCCTGACCTGCGTATCTGGGGCCTGTCCGCCACGCTTGGCAACCTCGACCATGCGCGCGATGTGTTGCTGGCCGGGGTGCCGCCTGAGCGTCGCGTGATCGTCCATGGCCATACACCCAAGACGCTGATCGTCGATACGCTGCTGCCCGATGCTGCGAGCCGGTTTCCGTGGGCGGGGCACCTCGGCCTGTCGATGCTGCCGCATGTGCTGCGCGAACTCGAATCGAGCAGCACATCGCTGGTGTTCCTGAACACGCGCTCGCAATCCGAGCTCTGGTATCAGGCGATCCTCGACGCGCGGCCCGACTGGGCCGGCCAGATCGCGCTGCATCATGGTTCGCTGGATCGCGCGGTGCGGGAGTGGGTCGAGGTCAATCTCAAGAACGGTGCGCTGCGCGCGGTGGTCTGCACGTCGAGCCTCGACCTCGGCGTGGATTTCCTGCCCGTGGAGCGCGTGCTGCAGATCGGCTCCCCGAAAGGCGTGGCGCGATTGCTGCAGCGGGCAGGGCGCTCCGGCCACGCGCCGGGCCGCGCATCGCGCGTGACGGTGGTGCCCACGCATAGCCTGGAACTGGTGGAAGCCGTGGCGGCGCGCCATGCCATCCAGGCGGGCAAGATGGAGGCGCGGGAGTCGCCCGACAAGCCGCTCGACGTGTTGGTGCAGCATCTGGTGACCGTGGCACTCGGCGGCGGTTTTCAGGCTGACGATTTGCGCGACGAGGTGCGCAGCACCTGGGCCTATCGCCACATGACCGACGACGAATGGCGCTGGTGCCTGGACTTCGTGCGGCAGGGCGGTCCCACGCTGGCTGCCTATCCCGACTATCGGCGCGCCCAGCCCGACGAGACCGGCATGTGGCGCGTGCCCGATTCGCGGCTGGCGCGACGCCATCGCATGAGCGTCGGCACCATCGTCAGCGATGCCACGATGCAGGTGCGGTTCTGGACGCGGGCGGGCGGTGGCGGATCTTCGCTGGGCACGGTCGAGGAGGGCTTCATCGCGCGACTGACGCCGGGCGACTGCTTCCTGTTTGGCGGTCGTCTGCTCGAACTGGTTCGTGTGCAGGAGATGACCGCCTATGTGCGCCGCGCCACGGGCAAGCGCCCGACCGTGCCACGCTGGAACGGCAGCAAGATGCCGCTTTCCACCGAACTGGCCGAGGCCGTGGTCGCCACGCTCGACGCCGTGCAGGCCGGCCGGCTCGATGCCACGACCACGCCCGAACTCCCGCTGATCGAACCACTCGTGGCACTGCAGGCGCGCTGGTCCGCACTGCCTTCGCCCGACACGCTGCTGGCCGAAACCCTTCATTCGCGTGAAGGGTGGCACTTGTTTCTCTATCCGTTCGCTGGCCGGTCCGTGCATCTCGGGCTCGGCAGCCTGCTGGCCTGGCGGCTCGGGCAGAAGGTGCCGGCCACGTTCTCGGTGGCGGTCAACGACTATGGACTGGAACTGCTGGCCTCGGCGCCGCTGGAGTGGTCGCGGTGGCTGCCCGAGGTGCTGGCCGAGGAACGCCAGCGCGATCTTGCCGCCGATGTGATGGGCAGTCTCAATGCCGGTGAACTGTCGCTGCGCCGCTTCCGCGAGATTGCGCGCGTGTCGGGTCTGATCTTCCAGGGCTATCCGGGGGCACACCACAGCGCGCGGCAGTTGCAGGCCTCGTCGAGCCTGTTCTACGAGGTTTTCCGCAAGCATGATCCCGGCAACCTGCTGCTGGGGCAGGCCGAATACGAGGTGCTGATGCAGGAACTGGACGCACACCGGTTGGCCGACACACTGGCCCGGATGGCCGGCCTTCAACTCGACCTGCGCGCGTTGAAACGGCCATCGCCGCTGTCCTTCCCGCTGATCGTCGAGTTCCTGCGCGAGAAACTGAGCACGGAGAAACTGGCCGACCGCATCGCCCGGATGCTGGCGGATCTGGAGCACGCTGCGTCGAAGGACGATGCAGCCGCCGATGATGAAGTGGCGCCACGTGCCGAACAGGTGGCCGAGGTGGCGCGCTTCGGCATGGCCGATCACGCGAAGTCCGGCAACCCACGCAAGTCCCGCCGCGCGCGTAAGCCATCGAAACCATTGCCGCTGCTATGAGCCCGAACGAAGCCGGAGCGCAGGTGATCGAGGTGGCCGGCGAAACGCTCTGGCTGCTGCCCGAACACGCCATCTGGTGGCCCCGCGCTGCCATGCTGATGGCCGCCGACATCCATATCGGCAAGGCGGCAGCATTCCGCGCCTGGGGCCAACCGGTGCCGCACGGCACCACCGCCGACAACCTTGCGCGCCTGCTCGACCTTGCTCGCCGCTACCCTGCGCGAGACTTCGTGTTTCTGGGGGATTTCCTCCACGCCCGCGCGGCGCGGACTGCGGCCGTACTGCTTGCCCTGCACGACTGGCGCCGCGCGATGCCATCGCGTGTGCATTGCATGCTGGTGCGGGGGAATCACGACACCCACGCAGGAGACCCGCCTGAGACGCTGGGGTTTACGGTGGTGACCGAACCGCTGGCAGTGGCGCCTTTTGCCTTGTGCCATGAACCGGGGTCAAGGCAGGAAGGGTATGCGTTGGCGGGGCATCTGCATCCGGGGGTTGTGCTGCGGGGTGCGGGTGGAGATCGATTGCGCCTGCCGTGTTTTGTCGTGGGCAATCGGGCCGCGATCCTGCCGGCGTTCGGGGCATTTACCGGGCTGGCGACGGTCAGGCCGGAAGAGGGCGAGCGGGTGTTTGTGGTGGGGGATGGACGGGTTTGGGCGGTGCCTGCTAGCCCATGACCTACCGCTGGTTTTCTCCCATTGCATGGGAGAGGGGAGCAAAACCAGCGGGATTTGTTCGCTATTTACCTCACTCCCCCCCGATCACCTTCAGCAACACATCCAGCTCGATCGGTTTCACCAGGTGCGTATGGAACCCCGCCGCCTTGGTCTGCTCCCGATCCGAGGTCTGGCCGAAGCCGGTGAGCGCCACATACCGTGTATTGGAAAGCGCAGGCATGCCGCGCAGCGCGTGGATCACGGCGAAGCCGTCCATGCCGGGCATGGCAAGGTCGATCAAGGCAACCTCGGGACGGACGCGGGCGGCGGCGTGAATGGCTTCCATGCCGTCGTAGGCGATGGTGACTTCGTGGCCAGACATTTCCAGCAGGATCGACATGCTGTCGGCCGCATCCCGGTTGTCGTCGACGAGCAGGATACGCAGGCGGTGGCCGGGCGTGGTGGCGCCCCCGTCGGGGGGATGAGCGGTGTCGTGTGTCGCGGCCAGCGGTAGCTGCACCGTGAACGCGGCACCCAGCCCCGGCCCCTCACTGGTGGCGGTGATCGAGCCGCCGTGCATTTCCACGAGAGAGCGGCACAGCGACAGACCGATGCCCAGGCCGCCCTGCGCACTGCTGCCGGGTCGATCCTCCTGCACGAACAGGTTGAAAATCGATTCGAGCGAGCTGGAGGAGATGCCACGCCCGTGGTCGATCACCTGAATGACCAGCGTGCGCTGGCGTACCGAGGCGGCCACAGCGATGGCTGCGCCCGGCGCCGAAAATTTCGATGCGTTGAGCAGCAGGTTCTGCATGACCTGGGTGAGCCGCGTCTTGTCGACGAACAGCGGCAGGGCGCCGGCGTCGGTGGTGACCGTGACGGTCTGCGATTTCGCGGCCAGGGCCGGCTCGGCAGCTTCGATGCCGAGGGTCAGGATCTCCGTGGCATCCACGGCTTCGTGGCGCAGGTCGATTTTTCCGGCGGCGATGCGGCCGACATCGAGCAGGTCGTCAACCAGCCTCGTCAGGTGCGACATCTGGCGCTCGACCAGCCCCACGCTCTTCTGCATTGCGGCGGAATCGTCCGGGCGCAACTGCATCACCGTCAACGCATTGCGCATGGGCGCCAGCGGGTTGCGCAGTTCGTGCGAGAGCGTGGCCAGGAATTCGTTCATGCGTTGTTCGGATTGCTCCAGTTCCGCCAGCCGCTTGCGCTCGCTCATGTCGCGCGTGACCTTGGCGAAGCCGCGCAAGGCGCGTTTCTCGTCGTAGATGGCCGTGATCGTCACGTTGGCCCAGAACAGCGAACCGTCCTTGCGCACACGCCAGCCTTCGTCCTCGACCCGGCCTACCTCGCGGGCGATGACCAATTCGCGGCCCGGCTTGTCGGTGGCCAGGTCCTCGGGCGGATAGAACACCGAGAAATGCTTGCCAAGAATCTCGTCGCGGCGATAGCCCTTGATATAGGAGGCGCCCGAGTTCCAGCTGACCACATGGCCGCCCACGTCGAGCATGAAGATGGCGTAGTCCTTGACGCTTTCCACGAGCAGCCGGAACGTCTCCTCGCTCTGGCGCAGTTCATCGGCAGTGCGCCGTTGCTCGGTCATGTCGCGCGTGACCTTGCCAAAGCCGATCAGTTCGCCCTGTTCGTCGTGCAGCGCAGTAATGATGACGTTGGCCCAGAACCGAGACCCATCCTTGCGCAGGCGCCAGCCTTCGTCCTCGAACCGCCCCTGGCGGGCAGCCGCCTCCAGTTCGATGGCCGGCCAGTTGCGGGCGTTGGCCTCGTCGGTATAGAAAACCGAAAAATGCTGGCCGAGGATTTCCTCGCGCGTCCAGCCCTTGATCCGCTGCGCGCCGGGATTCCAGCTGGTGATATGCCCGGTGGCATCGAGCGAGAAGATGGCGTAGTCGGTGATCGACTCCACCAGGGTGCGATACGAGGCAGGGTTCTTGCCGGTCTCGGGGCGAGATCCCGGCGCAGGGGCGGCGCGGGTCATGTCGATACGTACACGACGGTATGTAAGTTGCCGGCAAGCATACCCCCGTTTGCGGCAGGCAGAGGATTCGGACTGAATTGTGTTGCAAATCAGTCGTCCGGACAGGGCGCTACATGGCGCTCCACCCGTTCGGAGGTTGACGCGGCACGTACGCCCCGCCGACGCCAGTCGGATAAAAGCTGACAGACCGCGGCATGGCCGTTACGCTAGAGTCGATTGTCTAAGGGTCCGCACCCATGATCCCGATCCCACAATCTTCACCGCCGCTCCCGGAGACGCCCGCATGTACGCAGAGTCCGCGCTAGACCGCCGTTCCACCGATCCCGTCACGGGAGCGGTGGCCGATGCCTCGGCCGGTTCCGCAAATGCGGTGCGGCCCGAGGCGCCGCCGCGAGACCTGCGCCGCGTGCCGATCCATCCCGACTACTGGTATCCGCTGGCGTGGTCGCGCGAAGTCAAGGCCGGCAAGGCCCATGGCGTGACCTTCGCGGGCGATCCGATCGTGATCGTGCGCACCGCCACGGGCAAGCTGTTCGCGCTGGAAGATCGCTGCGCGCACCGGCAGGTGCCGCTGCATGCTGGCGTGGTGGACGGCGAGGCCATCCGCTGCTGCTATCACGGCTGGACCTACGATTGCTCGGGCCGCTGCATCGACGTGCCCTATCTAGGCAAAGAGCGCCTGCCCAACGGCGTGCGCGCCTATCCGTGCGAAGAGCGCGCCGGGCTGATCTTCGTGTTTCCGGGCAACCCGGCGCTGGCTGCCGAGCAGCCGCTGCCCGAGTTCGCGTCGGTGACCGATCCGAAGTACAAGACTCGCCGCCTGGGCCGTGCAGTGAAGTGCCACTACTCGTTCATGCACGAGAATCTGATGGACATGAACCATCAGTTCCTGCATCGCAAGCAGATGGGCATGATGCGCGCGCGCTCGTTGGGACGGCGCCGGGGCGAGGGCTATGTGGAGGTCGATTACACGTTCGAACGCGAGCAGGGCAAGCAGCCCGTGGGCGAAGCCCTGGTGTTCGGCAAGGACGGGGGGCAGAACAACAAGGACGTGATGACGGTTCGCACCGGCTATCCGTATCAGACGCTGCAGATTCGTACTTCGTCAGGCACGCTGGTGATGGACCTGTGGATTGCCTATGTGCCGCTTGACGCGGCGCAGCGCACCAATCGCACCTTCGGCACGTTGTCGATCCGGCGTCCCGGCGTGCCGTTTGCGCTCGACCTCGCCTGGCCGCTGCTGGTCTGGTTCACCGAACGTATCTTCAAGGAAGACCGCGAGATCGTGGAAATGGAGCAACGTGCCCACGATAGTCAGGGCGAGGACTGGAATCACGAGGTCTTCCCCGTCATCAAGGAATTGCGCGAGCTGCTGCGTGAATGCGGCGCCCGCACCGTGATTCCGATTCACCCCGTGCAGGGGTGAACGTCCTCGTTTCGCTTCAGCGTTTGGCTCAGCTTGCCTGAGCCAGCGTCGGGTAGTCGGTGTAACCGCGTGCACCCAGGCCACCTGTGTCGTACAGCGTGGTCGGGTCTACCGCATTGAGCGCCGCCTGTTGCTGCAGGCGCTCCACCAGATCCGGATTGGCGATGTAGGCGCGCCCGAATGCCACGGCATCGGCGGCGCCGCTGTCCAATGCAGCCTGCGCGGCAGTCTGATCGAAACCGTCATTGGCAATCACCACACCACGGAACGCGCGTTTGAGCGCGGGCAGCAGGGCGCCTTCGCCACGGGTTTCGCGGACGAACAGAAACCCTATGCCGCGTTGGCCCAGCGCCTGCGCAACGTAGCCGAAAGTCTGCGCGGGCTGGGAATCGGACATCGAATGGCTGGGTGAACGCGGCGCCAGATGCACGCCCACGCGGTTCGCGCTCCAGACAGCGGTGACGGCATCGGTCACTTCGAGCAGGATGCGCGCGCGGTTTTCCACCGAGCCGCCGTAGGCGTCGTCACGCGCGTTGCTGCCGTCCTGCAGGAACTGGTCGAGCAGGTAGCCGTTGGCCGCGTGGATCGTCACACCGTCAAAGCCGGCTGCCTTGGCATTGGCCGCAGCGCGCCCGAAATCGGCCACCACCGATTGGATTTCCTCCACGGTCAGCGCGCGCGGCACCTCGTACGGACGTTGCGGACGCAGCAGGCTGACGTGGCCATCGGCGGCGATGGCGCTCGGTGCCACCGGCTGGCGGCCCTGCAGCAGGGCGGGATCCGAAATCCGCCCCACGTGCCAAAGCTGTGCCACGATACGGCCACCGGCGCGATACACGGCATCGGTCACCTGTTTCCAGCCAGCCACCTGCTCGTCGCTCCAGATACCCGGCACGTTGGCATACCCGACGCCGTCCGGGGAGATGGGCACGCCTTCCGAAATCAGCAGCCCGGCACTGGCGCGCTGGGCATAGTACTCGGCCATCACGGCGTTCGGCACATGTACCGGATCGGCCGCACGCAGGCGGGTCAACGGTGCCATGACGATGCGGTTGGGTAGTTGGAAGTCTCCGATCGACAGTGGATCGAAGAGGCTGGGCCGGGCGGGTTGGGCGGACTGGATCGACATAACGATATTCGCGAAAGCTATATAGCTTGCATGATGAAAGTATCGCTAGCTTAGCAGGGCGGAGTACTATCGCAAGCGTCTGTTTCGCGTAAGTCCATTGTTCCGACTGGAACAATCACCGGAGACGGCATGACGTTCGGGACTCGATCGGCGCCTGCGTGGGCATCGCGCCTGTGGATGATTTTCGTGGCCGGGTTGTTCTCGGCGTGTGCCAGCCTGCCGCCACGCCCGCAGTTGCCGCCCGAGGCCGCGCGGCAGGACACCGCCGATACGGCCCTGGCGCGGGGCCTGGCCCCAAGGCTGGCGGAGCACCCTGGCGAATCGGTGTTCTATCCACTGCTGGCCGGCACCGACGCTTTTGCCATGCGCATTGCGCTGGCGCGCACGGCCCAGCGCAGCCTCGACATCCAGTACTACATCTTCGACGCCGACAGCACCGGCCTGACCCTGCTCGCGGAAATCATGGCGGCGGCGGATCGTGGCGTGCACGTGCGGGTGCTGCTCGATGACATCCATCTGGCAGGGCAGGACAAACCGCTCTCGGCCGTGGACGCACATCCGAACATCGAGGTACGGGTGTTCAACCCGTTCGCCAGCCGCAATGTGCGGCTGTTCGAGTATGTGACGGCGTTCCGGCGTATCGATCGGCGCATGCACAACAAGTCGATGACCGCAGACAACCAGCTGACCATCGTCGGCGGCCGCAATGTGGGCGATGCCTACTACGGCGCAGCGGATACCGACTTCACGGACCTCGACCTGCTGGCGGGTGGGCCGGTGGTGCCCCGGGTGTCGGCGGTATTCGACGATTACTGGAACAGCGAGGCGGCCTATCCGCTATCCGCACTGGCCAAACCGCTCTCCGGTGACGAAGGTGAAGCGCAGCGGCAAAAGCTGCGCACCTACCTCGACGAACACGCGGTAGCCATGCGCGCCACGCCCTATGGCAAATCGGTGCTCGAAACCGGCATCGTGCAACTGCTGTCGCAGGACAAGCTGATCAGCTATTGGGGGCAGGCCACCGTCATTGCCGACCGCGCCGCCAAAGTCATGACCCCCCCCGACGACAACTCCACGCACGCCATTCCGCAGCTTGTGAAGTTCCTCGAAGGCGCCCGGCACGACCTGACGCTGATTTCGCCATACTTCGTGCCGCCCGATTCCGCCATGACGTGGTTGACCGACATGCAGAAGCGCGGCGTGCAGGTCCGCATCCTGACGAACTCCTATGGCGCCACCGATGTGTCAGCCGTCCACGCAGGCTACGCGCACCGCCGCCGCGCACTGCTGGAGGCGGGCGTGATCCTGTATGAACTGAAACCCACAGCCTATGCCGAACTGGCCAAGCAGAAACGGCGCCACGGCCCCGGCGGCAGCAGCCGGGCCAGCCTGCATGCCAAGACGTATATGGTGGATCGTCACCAGTTGTTCATCGGCTCGCTGAACCTGGACCCTCGCTCGGCCCGGCTCAATACCGAGATGGGCATCGTGGTGGATAGCAAGGAACTGTGCGACATGCTGAGCCAGGGCGTGGACGAGTCCCTGCTGGACGCGGCTTACCAGGTGGTGCTGTCCGAAGACGGAAAATCGCTGGAATGGGTGACGCGGGAGGATGGGGTACTGCGGATCTATAAGAGCGAACCGGACATGAACGCGTGGGACAAGTTCAAGCAGGCGGTGTTGCGGTTGTTGCCGGTGGAAGAGGAGCTTTGATGTCAGTCTCCCTCGGTTTGCTCCCCACTCCCGCATGGCGGGAGAGGGGTTGGGGGTGAGGGCAGGAGGTTCTGCTTGCCGATAACGGAAATTTGGACCGCTGGCCCTCACCCCCGCCCCTCTCCCGCAAGCGGGAGAGGGGAGAAAACACTGGGTGAGGAGGCACAGCGCTTACTTCCCCACCAACTCCCGAAACCCCGTCACCAGCCGATGCATATCCGCAGCCGTCAGCGCACCCATCGTCGAAACCCGGAACAGCTGCGACGACAAGCCACCCTGGCCGGCATAGATCACGAAGCCGCGTGCCTTCAGCCCATCGTGCAACTGCTCGTAGCTCACGCCTTCGGGCAGCTTGTACGCGCGCAGCACCACCGATGACTGCGTGGCCGGCCACAGCGCGTCGATGCCCAGCGCAGCCAGACCCGAACGGACTTCCTCGGCCAATGCGGCGTAGCGCTGGTGGCGGCCTTGCCAGCCGCCTTCTTCCTGATGCTCGCGCAGCGCTTCCACCAGTGCGTAGTACGCGTGCACGGACGGTGTGAATGGCGTGTTGCGCTGGTCCTGCAGCTTCGCCAGCCGGGCGATGTCGAGGTAATAGGTGCGGCTGGCGGCGTTGGCGAGCGCCGTGCGTCGCGTCACCACGAAGGCCGCGCCGGGTACGCCGTGCAGGCACTTGTTGGCCGTGGCGGCCACGGCGTCGATATTGCCGCTGAAATCGATCGCTTCCGCGCCAAAGCTGCTCACACCGTCGAGCAACAGACGCTTTCCGTGCTTCTGGCACAGCGCATCGATCGCCGGGATGTCGTTCAGACGGCCCGTGGTCGTTTCGTGGTGGATCACCGCTACGTGTGTGAGGGCGGGATCGGCGGCCAGCGCGGCGTCGATACGCGCCAGGTCCGGCGCTTCCATCCACTCGTGCTTCACTACCGTGTGAGCGATGCCGTATTGCGCGGAGATCTGCGCGATGCGTTCGCCGTAGACGCCGTTCTGCACGATCAGCAGCTTGCCCTGTGCCGGCACCAGACCCGCGATCATGCTTTCCAGCGCGGCGGTGCCGGAGCCGGTCATCAGCACGGCCGTCCACTGGGCCGGATCCAGACCGTAGACACCCACCAGACGCTGGCGCGCTTCGTCCTGCAAGTCGAAAAACTCGCTCTCACGATGGCACAGGTCGGTTTGCAGCAGGCTCTGGCGGACGCGTTCGGTCAGCGTCACGGGGCCCGGGTTCAGCAGCAGCATGCGATTCCTCAATCGTTCAGACAGGTTCAGGCAGGTTCAGGCGTGTTCGGTCGTGCCCAGGTCGGCGCCAATCTGGCGCGCCAGCCGCGTGCGCACCTGTACTGGCGTGACCGACGGGCGCGGCAGGCCGTCCGGCGAGCCGGGGCGGGTCTTCAGGCAGACGAAGTTCGGCCCCGATTTGGCAGTTGCCGCGTTCGCCAGCACCGTATCGAGCATGGCAAGGTTGTCGCCCTCGATGGCCGATGCGTAGCCGCAAGCCGCCGCCACACCCGCAAACGATACATTGTGCGAGACAGTCGCCTGCCCACCCGTCGAATCGTGCGCGTTGTTGTCCAGCAGCACGTGCGTCAGGTTGGCCGGGCCGTAGGCGCCCAGCGTGGCGAACACGCCCATGCGCATCAGCGCGGCGCCATCACCATCCACGGCCACGACTTTCAGGTCCGGACGCGCCATGGCGAGACCCAGCGCGAACGGCGTCAGGCAGCCCATCGAGCCCACCATGTAAAGCTGGTTGGGCCGGTCGTCGAGCGCATAGAGTTCGCGTCCGCAGAAACCGGTGGAGGCGACCACGACCGTCGATGCCAGCGGCGTATGCGCGATCACGCGTTGCAACGCCTGCTGACGGCTCGGCAGTTCGGCGGCGCCGGTGTTCGACACCTGCGGCGTCGCGCGGGCACGGGCCACGGGCGGTGTCTGGGCGTTGAGCGGGTAGGGCGCGACGCTGCCTTTTTGCATGATCAGCGCGTACGGCCGACCGGTGGCGTCCATATGGGCGATGGCACGGTCCAGCGCGGGACCCACGGCATCGGCTTCAGTCGGGAACAGCTCCCACGGAATGTCCATGGTGTCGAGCATGGCCGGCGTGATCGGACCCATCAGCGCGTGCTGCGGTTCGTCCGAGGCGCCGCCCGGCTGGCCGCGCCACGTCACGATCAGCAACTGCGGCAGCCGGAACGTCCACGTCAGCGATGTCAGCGGACTCACCGCATTGCCGAGTCCCGAGTTCTGCATCATCGTGATGCCGCGCACACCGTCGCGGGCGCCCTGGGTCACCCCGGCGATAAACGCCACGGCATCGCCCTCGTTGGCGGCGGAGACGTAGTGCAGCGAGTCATCCTGCACCACGTAGTTGATGAACGGCGTCAGGTACGAGCAGGGCACGCCCGCGTACCACGAAAAACCGCGCTCTCGCGCGGCTTCCACAAACTGGACTGCCTCGATCATCGGGCCGCCTCGCCGGCGTTGTTGCCCAGTGCGTACGGCGTCTGCGTGTGCGCGAAGTCACCGGCGCGACGGAAGTCGTCCAGGTCATTCACACCGCGCCAGTGGCCGTGCACGTACTTGACCTCGACTTCCTCGCCCGCAGCCACCAGCGCGTTGAGCAGGTCAGGCAGGTCGAGCTTGTCGAAGTCCGGGCGCTGGCGCAGTTCGCCCAGCAGTTTCTGCAGACGCACGCGGCCTTCGCCACGCACGTTCAGCAGGCCGATCCAGCGGCCGTTGGGCGCATCGCCAGCCGGCACTTCATCGGCAATTTTCTTCAGCGTGACCTTCTGGCCGAACAGATCGCGGTCGTCGCCAGCCGAGCACCATGCAAAGTCGCGCACGCTTTGATTCGACGGCGATTCGGACGAATCCACCACCACGCTGAACAGCGCCTCGGTATCCACCAGATCACGCAGGATGTAGCTGCGGAACAGCAGGTCGCCGTAGGCGATCACGGTGTCGGTCTTGAGGGCATCCGCCGCGCAGGCCAGCGAAGCCAGTTCGCCGGTCTCGGTGTAGCGGTCGTTGCGCACCAGCGTGATGCCGGCCGCGTCGATGGCTTCGGCCTTGTAGCCGCCCACCACGGTGATGTCGTTGATGCCCTGGTTCTTGAAGCCATCCACCAGCCAGCGCAGCAGCGGCTTGCCGGCCACCGGCAGCATGACCTTGGGCTTGTCCTCGGTGAGCGCTTCCAGACCCTTGCCGCGACCCGCCGCCAGCACCACGGCCGCGCCGGGTGCCTGGCCGCCGGTCAGGTAGATCTTCTCGGCCGCCGAGTACTCGTCGGCATCCTGCAGGCGGAAGATTTCGTTGACGGTGGCGATGCGGTCTTCCACGTTGACCAGCGTCTCGTTCTCGTAGATGTCCTTGGCCACGGCCTGCATGCTCGATGCCGCCACGCGGATCAAATGGTTGGCCCAGATGATCAGGCTGATGCCCGCCTTGCGGAAGACGTCGGTCGGCGTGCTGTAGTATTTGGTCGGCACGATCACCAGCGGGCTGCGGCCAGCCCATTCGCGGGCAAAGGTGACGATCTCGTCGGCCTTCGACAGCTTGCTGTGGATCAGGATCGCGTCGGCGCCAGCCTCGTGGTACGCCTCGGCGCGGCGCAGGGCTTCTTCCATGCCCCAGCCGGCGATCAGCGCTTCCACACGGGCCACGACCGAGAAATCGTCATCGGCCTGCGAGTCCTTGCCGGCCTTGATCTTGCCGCAGAACTCGTCCACATCGGCCAGCGGCTGTTGCTCGCCGCCGATGAAGCTGTTGGTCTTCGGGAAAATCTTGTCCTCGATGCAGACGCCGGCAATGCCGCGCTGTTCGAGCTTGCGCACCAGGCGGCGCATGTTGTTGAAGTTGCCGTAGCCGGTGTCGCCATCGAGCAGGATGGGCAGGTCGCTGGCGTCGGCCATGAATTCGAGGTTGTCAACAACCTGGGTCCAGCTGGCTTCGTTGTTGTCCCGCACGCCGAACTGGGCCGAGATGGCCAGGCCGGATGCCCAGATGCCCTTGAAGCCGGCCTCGCGCACGATGCGCGCGGACAGGCCGTTGTGGGCTTCCATGATGAATTCCAGTTCGTTCGACGTCAGCATCTGACGCAGACGCGCCGCGCGCGACAGCGGCGTGGCATTGGACGAGGCAAGCAGGTTCGGGGCGATGGCGTTCATTGTGCGATTCCTACAGGCAGAAGTTGGGGCAGGACTTCTTCAGCGGCGCGTGCGACGTCGCCCGGGAAATCGATTTCGATCCACGGGGCGCCGGTCACGTCGGCCGTATCAAATACATGGGATTGCTCGAGCAGCAGATCGCGCACGGCTTCTTCGTGCGGCATGTTGGCGCGGCCCGAATCGACATAACCCTTGACGATTTCGGCCAGGCGGCGCGCGCAGTCTTCCTTGAAACGGAAGAATCCGACCGATTCGCCGATGGTGTCGTACTGCAGGTCGGCCATCAGCTGCTTGCGCAGTTCCACGGGCACGCCGTCGCGCAGGCAGAGCTTCACGGGCTCGTCGCCGGCTTCGAAGTCGCGGTCGATCAGCAGGCGGTTGACGGTCTCGCCAGCCACCAGCTTGCTCATGATGCGCTCGTCGTAGAGCACATCCGCATCCATCAGCAGCACGTCGCCGCCGCGCGTCATGGCGTCGGCCACGGTGTGTACGGTCAGCACGCTGCCCAGGTCGTAGCGCGGGTTGATCACGATTTCGAGGTCGCGGCCCAGGCTGGCCAGTTCGTCCTGCACCTGTTGCGGCTCGAAGCCGAGGGCCAGTACCACTTCCTTGACGCCGGCGGCATCGAGCAGACGCAGGTGACGCTCCAGCAACGTCATGCCATCGAAGCGCAACAGGCACTTCGGAAACTGCTTGCCTTGCTGTTGTTGCAGCCGCAGGCCGAGGCCGGCAGCGAGAATGATTGCGCGCATCGTATTTTTCTCAATGTTTAAGGGACGGGCCCAATCGTGTCAGTCTGACCCTTGCAGTGCCGTGGTGGCGGCACGGCGGCGCTGATACTTCCGTTCACTGAAATGCAGGTACACCAAACCGGGGATGCCGAGTATCAATTCGCGCACGCGCTTGGCCAGCGACAGGGCCAGCGCGGCGTCCGGGGGCAGGCCCACGAGCGGGGCCAGCAGGAGGTAGCCGCCTTCCTGTGCGCCGAGCGAGCCCGGAATGGCAAAGGCGGCACCGCGAATGGCCTGGCCCACGCTTTCCAGCAGCAATGCCTCGGCCCAGCTCACGGGATGTCCCAGGAAATGCATGATCAGCCAGACCTCGCCGGTCCCGGCGATCCAGCCGAGCAGGTTAAGCCCGAAACTCGCGGCCACCTTTTTGCGATCGCGATAGAGTTCCCGAATCGCACTGTCCACGGCGTCGGCTCGCAGCGCCAGACCGGCCCAGCGACCCGCGCCTGCGTGGCCGTCTTCGGCGGCCTTGCGTTTGCCGAACAGCTTTTGGCCGATGCGCATCACGCGGCCAAACATGCCACGCCGTTGCAGCACGCAGAAGGCCAGCACGCAGGCCGCCAGAACCACGGTGACCGCGATGATTGGCGTCTGGTAGCCGGACAGGTCGCCCTGGGCGCCAAAGACAACGATCCCCAGCAGCGCGAACAGCATTTGCGAGAGCGCCTGCGTGGTGGTGCTGACGGTGATGGCGGCGGCAGCATCGCGCATCCGGGCGCCGCGATGCGACAGGTAGCGCACCATCAGCACCGGACCGCCAATCTGGCCGGCCGGCAGCAGGCTGTTGACCGCTTCGCCGGTCCAGCGCGCCTTGAGCGCGCTGCAGAACGAGCCGTGGCGCGTCTTGCGGTCCAGCAGCACAGCGATAGCGCCGGCATCCAGCACCAGCGGCACCAGATGGAACGCGGCCACCACGGCCAGCCCCCAGCCGGCGGACATCAGCGTGGTGGTCACCGCGCCAAAGCCCTGCCAGGCCAGCAGGCCGACAAACAGCGCCGCGCCTATCGACAGCAGGAGGAAAGCAGCACGACTCACGACCGGTTACTTCCCACCCAGCAGGCGTCGGAACACCTGGCGGAAGCCGAAGTAGGCCACCGCGTCTTTCATGTTGGAGATAAAGCGCAGCCACGGGCGCATGCCCGGATCGGTCACATATTCGAACGTCAGCGAGACACGGATCTCGTTCGGGCCGGCCGGGGTGATGCGGTGGCGCAGCTTGTCGCCGTCGAACAGCACGATGCCGCCCGGCGGGATCTGCACCGAACCCGGCTCGTCGGCAATATCGGGATTGCGCGTGTGCAACTCGTAGTCGAGCCGGCAGGAGGATTCGTCCAGCACGCCGATCAGCAGCGTGTAGCGGCGGCCATCGTAATAGGACGTGTCGTAGTGCCAGCCGATATGGTCGCCAGGGCGCGTGTAGTAATAGAGCGCGTAGGCGTGGGGGTCTGCATCGGGGCAGACCTGCAACTTGTCGCCGCTGATCTGTTCGAGCCAATGGATCAGCGCTTTCGAACGGTACAACTCGGCGATGAACGGCGCCTGCTCGTCGATGGTATGGCGGCTGACGCTGCCGCCCTGCTTGTGGCCGGGCAGGTAGTTACGGTTCAGGCCCGGCTGCATTGCACGGGCCAGCGCCACCAGCTGGGCGGTCTCCTCAGGCGCCAGGAACTTGTCCAGGTAGAGGAAGGCGCCCTGGCGCTCGAAGTCGGCGCGCAGCGCCGGGGTGTCAAGCTGGCTGGTCACACGTGCCACGGCGGCATCGGGCCGGCCGGGGAGTGTGGCCTGGGTAGCCGGCGTTTTCGCATGGCTGGCCGTGGCGGCAAGGGTCAGGTCGCTGGTGGCGTGCTCGCTCATGGGATCTCGGGGAATCTCGGTATTTCAGGGGGCTGCGTCAGTGGTCCGTCGTCGTGGAAACGGGCCGGCGCATGATGCGCCAGTAGTCGATGATGACCAGCAAGGCAAACAGCGGGGCGCCAATCGACGCGGCAGTCAGGAACGGGCCGATACCGTTGGTCAGCGTGACCAGCGGCAGCAGGTACAGCACGTCTTCCGTCTCGAAACCGGCCGCCGATGCCTGCTTCGTGCCGCTCTTGCCAACCCGCGATTCTATACGCATGCGCAGGAAGAAGATCAGCGCCACGGCCAGGCCGGCCACGGTGCCGCGCAGGACTGGACCGAAACTCGGACCCAGCGCGCCAGCTGCCTCGGCAGTGGTATTGGCAACGGCCAGCCCGAAGCTGACGAACAGCAGCACCGTCACCAGCGCATCGGCGGCCAGGTCGTAGAAGTGGCCGAGCTTGCTGCCCTTGCCGCTGATCCGCGCCAGTTCGCCATCGGTATGGTCGACAAAATTGGATAGCACCACGAGTAGCGCCCCCCAGTTCGTCCACGCGTAGCCGCCCTGTGCGATACAGGCGACGCCAGCCACGCCAATCAGCAGGCGCAGGGTGGTGAGGTGGTTCGGGGTGACACGGGTGTTCTTGAGAGGCCGCACCAGATGGCGGGCAAGGCGGGCATCCCAGGTGGCCGGCAACGGCGGTTCATCCGGGAATTTGGGGGATTTCTGGTTCATCCTTCAACAATCAGGGTGGGGCGGCTCGGGGCACCCCGGAGCGCCAGGCGATGCAAAACACTACGCCTGCGACGCGGGAATGACAAGGTCGTGAGAATACGCCCTTTCCCGCACCGCTGCACGCGGGGCGGCCATTCCGGAGGCGAAAGCGCCACACGCCGGATCAAGGAAACAGCAACCCGCCACGCGAACAATTCATCCGCTGATCGGAGGCGACTCCCGCGAACGGATTTACACCGCGCCACAAAAGAATTGAATTCCGATCGAGATGGGAGCGGGGGAGCATGACGTGTCTTCCTCTACCCATGACTCCCAGATGGCCTCCCTGAATTCCCGAACCATCCTCGCTACCACGGCGCTCCTGTTGACCTTGTCTGTCCCGGCGTGGTCTGCCCCGTCCGCCGCTGGCGACGCGTCGTCCAAACTCCCGCCCGGCCCGGTAGCCGGCACGCAGTTGCCGCAGAGCTACGTACGTAACCTGGCCAAGATGGCGTACATCTGGGGCTGGCCGATGGTCAACATCCACAACCGGCACATGGTGTTTTCCAAGGTGCCGGAGAACGGGCTGGGCGATGGCGTGCTGCCCGTGGCGCCGCTGAACCGGCTCACCATGCTGACCGACTACATCCAGCCGGAAGAGCGCGCCGTGGCCACGCCGAACCAGGACGTGGTCTACGGTTTCGGCATCCTCTCCCTGGCAAAGGAGCCGGTGGTGTTCCAGGTGCCTGACTTCGGCAACAGATTCTGGGTCTACCAACTGGGCGACCAGCGTACCGATACCCTGGGCGGCGCAGGCCGGATGTACGGCACCAAACCCGGCTTCTATATGGTGGTGGGGCCGAACTGGAAGGGCGCGACGCCCAAGGGCATCAAGGGCGTGTACCGCTCTCCGACCAACATCGCGTACATCATTCCGCGCGCCTTTCTCGACGATACCGCCGCGGATCGCAAGGCCGTGCAGCCCGTGGTCAGCCAGATCGTGGCCTATCCGCTCAGCGAGTACGACGGCAAGATGAAGACCAAGGACTGGTCGAAGATTCCGAAACTGTCCGATCCGGCAGGCGGCAAGCAGGGCAGCGGTGCCGAGACCCAGTGGGTCAAGCCCGAGGCGTTCTTCAAGGAACTGCCGGCCATCATGAAGGAGGTGCCGCCGCAGCGCGGCGAGGAAGCGCTGTACGCATGGTTCCAGTCGCTGCTCGACGCCGCTGCCAGGGACCCGGCCGTGGCCGACACCCTGGCGCAGGCTGCTGTCGAGGCCGACAAGGAAATGATGACCGAGATGCACCAGTACTCCCGCGCGGGCGTGCCGGTGGGCAACGGCTGGGTGGCGCCGATGAACGGAGCGGAGTTCGGCACGGATTACTACAGCCGCGCGGCGGCGGCCAAGGCCAACATCTTCGTCAATCCGCGCAGGGAGTCAGCCTATTTCGGACAGGAGTACGACGCTGGCAAAGCGCGGCTGAACGGCGCAAACGCCTATACGATCACCTTCCCGAAAGGTGGCTTGCCACCCGTGAATGGGTTTTGGTCGCTGACGCTCTACGATGCTGCCCACTTCTTTGCACCGAACGAGATCAAGCGCTACTCGCTCGGCACCAAGAACAAGGACCTCGTCTACAACCAGGATGGCTCGCTGACGCTGTACGTCCAGAACAAGCGGCCGGCGGCGGACAAGGTGGCGAACTGGCTGCCGGCGCCAGCGGGCGACTTCGAACTGTTCATCCGGGCCTATTGGCCCAAGGCTGAGATCCTGCAGAACACGTGGTCGCCGCCGCCGGTGCAGAAGGTCGGCGCAAACTGAGTCTGCGAGCCGGTGGACATGAGGGGGCAGGCCGTCCAGGACGACGCTCTGCCCCTTTCTCATTCGTTGAACCCTCAACCCGGCGCCATGACGTTCTCGTTACAATCGCGCCATGGCCACTCAAGCAGAACGTAGCGCGTCCACCCGGCAGACATTGATCGATGCCGCCACCACATTGCTGATCGAGCAAGGCTATGCCGCGTTCGGTGAGGCGCGTGTCTGCGAGATCGCCGGGATCAGCCGGGGCTCGTTGCGACACCAGTTTCCGGACGGCCGCTATGACCTGTTGCCTGCGATGGTGGCATCGCTGATCGACACCGAAGCCGGCAAGCTCGACGCGCTGGGGCCGATGCCGGCCCGTGTGCGGATGCACCTGATGCTCCATACGCTGGTCCATCGTCGCCATCGACATACCTCGCTGGCCATCCTGGAAGTCTGGATGGCCGCACGGGGCGACGAGCGACTGGCCGACTCCGTGGGTCCGTTGCTCGCCGCCGTGCCCGAGCGACTCTTTGGGCAGGACCCGAAAGGCGTGCCGGAGCCGGAACTGCTCGCCCTGCGGCTCGTCCTCCACGGTGCCACGCTCCACAGCTTTGCCGCGGACTACGATCCCAACCGACTCGCCGACGCCGTGCAGTGGCTGATCGACCAGCTTGAAACGCCGCCCGAACTGCCGGCCGTGATGGCCCGCATCGCCGCGATGCAGCGGTAACCTCTCCTCCCCACCCCGCTTAACACTAAAGTTCTTGCTTAACCATCGGGCATTTCTATACTAAAGAACATGCTTAACCATTCCGATTCCACCGATCCTCTTGACGCCACATTCAAGGCGTTGGCCGACAGCTCGCGCCGCACGATGCTGATGCAGTTGACGCGCGGCCCGCAGTCCGTAGCGGAACTGGCGCGGCCGCTGGCGATGTCGCTGCCCGCAGTGATGCAGCACCTCGGCGTGCTGGAGCAGGCCGGGTTGGTGACAACCGAGAAGGTAGGGCGCGTGCGCACCTGCCGCATCGCGCCGGAGGCATTTGGCGATGCCCAGCAATGGCTAAGCGCCCGCCGCGCAGAATGGGAAGCCCGCTTCGATCGCCTCGGCGATTACCTCGAAACGATGAAAAAGGAGACAGCCCCCGATGGCCACCGCAAATGAATCGACTCCCCGGCAGTCGCTCGACGTATCCCGTACGTTCAACGCGCCGCCCGAACTCGTGTTCAAGGCATGGAGCGCCGCCGAGCACCTGAGCCGCTGGTTCTCACCGCATGGCTTCACCATCCCCGAATGCGAAGTGGAATTCCGTCCAGGCGGCAAGTTCGAGCTACGCATGAAGTCCGACGATGGCACGTATGACCAATGGCTGCGTGGCCACTATGTCGAAATCGTGCCGCACTCCCGGCTCGTGCTCGACGTCGCCGTCATCACGCTCGAAGGCAAACCACTGTTCAGCGCACTGACGACGGTAGGCATCCAGCCCGTTGCGGGCGGGACCGAGATGACGGTGAACCAGCGCTACACCGCGCTCGATCCGTCGATGGGCGATTTCACGCGCGGCGCGGAAGAAGGCTGGGCGCAAACGCTGGATCGGCTGGGGAAGGAGTTGGAGAGGATGGGGGCAGCCTGAATTTCCCAAGCAAAAAAACCGCGTCCGTCACCGGACGCGGCATCAAGTCTCAATGTCTCTGAAAAACGAAGCTGGGCTCTGTTGAGAACCCGGTATTGCGGTCAGGCCGGTTGGGCTGACACACCCCGCAGGTCCATCCCGGCCAGGTCGGCCGGGCGGGCCAGGCGGGCGCCATCCGTGTACGGATCGGGTTTGCGGGTGCCGTAGGCGCCGTCGGTGTAGACATCGCGTTCGCGGATGCCGTGCGCGCCTTCGGTGTAGACGTCGCGCTGGCCGTTGTGCTGGGTGTGGTTGTAGCGGTCGCGCGGGATACCGTCTTGTTCAGGAGCGGCGCCGGTACTGGCGACGGCCACGGTGCAGACGCTCAGCAGCAGGGTGGCGAGCAGGGTCTTGGTCTTGTGTTGCATGGAAGTCTTCACGGTTTGGTTGGGCGGCGCATCGGCAGGGATGGGGGGGGATGCGCCGCCCAGGGAACGCCTTGTGGGCGATGCCGCATCGGAGTGGTACGGCACGGACTGCAGTGTAGTCACCCCAAATCATTCCCGTGATGATTTAAACGTCCTCCATCGAGTCGATTTTTTCATGTGCATGCATCGTGATGCCAAGCACCACGAGCGCGCTGTGAACGTCGGCGGCCAGGTGGCGATCGTGTACGTTCGCCAGCGCCGTCAGCGCGGTGTGAATCGACGCCTGCAGGTCAGGTGAGACCGGCACATCCTCACTGCTGCCCGCTTTCACGCGCGCCCGGAAATGCCTGGCGACGATGCTGAGCACGCGCCGCACGGGTTTGCGTACGACGCCGGGCAGACCGGGCAGGGCACGTTGCAGCGCCAGCGTGCAATAGCCAATCTGCAACTCCGTGAAGCCATCCGAAGCGAGTTTGTCGCCACTGGCACCCAGGCGCGGCATCAGTTGCCCGAGCCGGTCCTGCATGCGTGCGCCTGCGCGGGTGTACTCGTCGGACACCCGCCATGTGGCGGCACGAGCCAGGTCTCGCCAGCTCGCGTGGATCAGCCGTCGCGCGGCCACATGGGCGCCGAAAGGCCGCACCAGCATCGCCCACATTGGCGCGAACAGCATGGCGGCGGCGTTTGCCAGGCTCGTGTTGAACAGCCCGACGAGATTGGCATCGTAGACGCTCTGCACGTTTGCGAATGAGGCGGTGTTGACCGACAGCAGCATCGCAATCAACTGGAACCCGGGCCGTGGAATCAGCATGCCGATGGCGAGGTACGGTGCGGCCAGCATGCCGGCCAGCATCTCGAAGCTCTGGGCGAGCGGCACCACCAGGAACAGGTAGAACGACGAGATCAGCAGACAGATCGCGCTCCATCGGATAAACGGCTTGACCATGGCGCGCGGCTCGTCAATCGAGGCGAAAAAACAGCAGGCGATGGCCGACACGGCCACAGGACCGCCGCCATCCTCCCATCCGGAAAAAATCCACAACAGCCCCGCGCAGAACACCGCGAGCCCCGCCGAGACCGATCCGAATAACAGCATTGCGTGGTCGTGGTGGAGCGCTGTGGCGTCCTCGGGGGTATCCGTCCGGAGCGATGTGGGACGCGGCGCCGTCCGATCGCCAATAGCCGATTGCAGCGCGACGCAGCGTCGCATCAGCGTGTCATAGGTGGATTGCAGATGGCGTGCCGCTTCGGCCAGGACGGGCTGCGTATAGGCGTGGCGACCCTTGGCCCGCATCGCGTGCAGCACGCTTTCCAGTGCCGAGAGCACGGGCATCAGACCCGACATCCGCGCACGCAGTGCCCGCGCATGATCGTGGGTCTGGCGGCTCTCGGTATCGAACGATAGCTGCACGATCAACTGGTCTAGCGCCAGCATGTCCGCTGCCAGCCGGTGCCGGCTTACGTCGGCATGCTGGTTGGCCAACGCGATATCGCTGGCCCACGCCGCTGCGTCGTCGAGCCAGAGCCGTGCGCGGGCACGCAGCGCGGGCGCCACCCGGGCCGGGAAGACGATGCCGTGGACGAGCGCGGCGCAGACGATGCCAATCACGATTTCCTCGATCCGCGACACGGCGATGTCGAAGATCTCGCCCGGATGCATCACGGCGGGTAGCGCAACGATCGGCAAGGTGTAGGCCGCCAACAGGAACGCATAGCTGCGTGGCGAGCGCTGCAGCAGTGACAGATAGACCAGCACCGCGATCCACAACCCAATGGCGGCGGTGAGGACGATCGGCATCCCGACGAGTCCGGGCACCGTCACCACGGCCGCCGTAGCACCCAGCAGCGTGCCAGTCACGCGATAGGCGGCCTTGGAGCGTGTGGCGCCCGTGAGCGGATTCGAGACGAAATAGACGGTGGCCATGGCCCAGTACGGGCGGGGCAGGCCGAACCAAAGGGCGATATAGAGTGCCAGCATCGCGGCCGCGAATGCCTTCAGCGAAAACAGCCACTGTTGGGCATGCGGCCTGCTAGCCATGTTGGTGTTCGCCGGGCGTGTCCGGCGATGGTGGGGGCGAGGGATCGCCAGTGTAATGGCCCAGCAAACATTCTCGTCATGATTTAAAATTCCGCGCCTCAGTCGGAATTTTCATGGAGATTTTGCGATGCCGATCGACATCCGGGCTTTGCGCTACTTCGTCGAGACTGCGCGCCTCAAAAGCTTCACCCAGGCGGCATCGTCGCTCTATGTGACGCAATCGACCATCAGCAAGATGGTGCGGCAACTGGAGGATGAGGTCGGCCAGCCGCTGCTGATTCGCGAAGGCAAGTCGGTGCGGCTGACGGACGTGGGCAAGGTCGTGTACGACCGGGGGCAGGAAGCGCTAGGCGTGGTGCATCGGCTGACGCTGGAGGTGGCCGATCTGTCGTCGCTCGGACGAGGGCAGTTGACGGTCGGCATTCCACCCATGGTCAACCTGTTCTTCTCGCCAGCGGTCAGCGCTTTCCGAAAACGGTATCCCAACCTGCAACTGACGCTGTCCGAGCACGGCGGTCAGGTGTTGGAGCAGCAAGTGGCCAATGGAGAACTGGAGGTGGGCGCGACGGTGCTGCCGGGCGATACCGGGATGGCGCTGGAGACGCGCCAATTCGCCAAGTATCCGATCTGGGTTGTCGGTCCGCCCCGCGCGGGATGGGCTAGCGGCCGCACGGTCACGCTGGAGGCCCTGCGCGATGAACCGCTGGTGATGCTGACCGAGGAATTCTCGCTGACGCGCAAGCTGCGGCAAGCCTTTCTGGAGGCACGTATCGAGCCGCAAGTGGTGGCGCAAAGCGGCCACTGGGATTTTCTGGCGTCGATGGCAGCGGCGGGGCTGGGGACGACGTTTCTGCCGGAGCCGTTGTTGTCGCGGCTGGAGACGCGCGACAAGCTGTCAGTAGCACGGCTGGCGGAGCCAACGATGGACTGGGCGCTGGCCCATATCTGGTCGCCGGGAAGGTATCTGTCACACGCGGCGAGGGCGTGGCTGGAGGTTTGCGAGGAGGTGATGGGGTAGGCAATACCGCATTGTTTTTTCTCCCCTCTCCCATGAAATGGGAGAGGGGTTGGGGGAGAGGGCGGGAGGCTCTGCTTGCCGACCATTGGCAATTTGCACCGCTGGCCCTCTCCCCCGGCCCCTCTCCCGCCTTGCGGGAGAGGGGAGCAACACCAGGCGAGAGACACGCAGGCTACCGCGCCCGCAACGCATCCACAATATTCAACCTCGATGCCCTCAGCGCCGGTAAAAACCCACCAATCAGCCCCATCGCCATCGAAAACAGCAGGGTTTTCAGAATAATCCCCGGCGTCAGCAGAAAGCGGAACGACAGATCCGCGAACGTCTGGAAGTTCGTCGTGGAGAAAGACGCAAACTGCATCAGCGCGGCGCACAGCAAACCGGCGATACCACCCACCAGCCCCAGCAGCACCGCTTCGATCAGGAAGGCCATCAGCACGTTGTTTCGCTGGAAGCCTAGCGCGCGCAGCGTGCCGATCTCGCCAACGCGGTTGGCGACCGATGCATACATCGTGATCATCGCGCCGATCATTGCGGCCACAGAGAAGATCGTGGTCAGTGTCAGGCCCAGGATGTTGATGAATGCAGACAGCGCTTTCGACTGGTCGCTGTAGAACTGCTGCTCGCGCTTGGCCTCGTTTGCCAGGCGGGGGTCCACGTCGATATCGGCGCGGAACTTGTCGAAGCCGTCTGCGTTCGACAGCCGCATCACCATCGACGAATAACTCGTGCGACGGAACGACTGCATCAACTGGTCGATGTCGCCCCATATCTCGGAATCGAAGCCGCTGCCGCCCGCATCGAAGTGGCCCACCACGGTCCAGTCGCGCTGCGCAAAACGTATGTGGTCGCCAATCCGCACGTTGCCGTAGCCCTTGGCGATGCTGCTGCCGACGATGATTTCCGCCGAGCCGGGCTTGAACACGCGCCCCTCGGTCAGCCGGATCTGCGGCCGCATCGTTACACCGAGCGGCGACACGCCCCGGATGATCACGTTCGACGGGGTCGTATAGCCGGTCTTGGTCAGCGAGATCAGCACCACGGCTTCACGCGAGGCCATCGGGCGGCCTTCCGTGGTCAACGCTACGGCGGGATGCATTTCCAGCGCCGCTGCCTGATCGCGGGAAATCGCGCTCTGGATCTCGGTCTCGGCGCCTTTGCGGATGACCACCACGTTATCGCGCTCGCCCGTGGTCACCAGCGTCTGCTTGAGCCCCGCATCGAGCATCAGCATCGTGGCAAACACAAAGACCACCAGCGCCAGTCCGCCGGCCGTCAGCGCCGTAGTCAGGCGGCGGGCCCAGACGTTGCGGGCAATGTAGTGAAGCGGAATCGCCATGACTTACCCGATGGCCCGCAGGCCCTCGACGATGCGCACGCGCGCGGCCTGAACGGCGGGCACGATGGCGGCGGCGAGGCCCACCACCACGGCGCATGCCGCCTGCATCGCCATGGTCTCTTGCGAAACGGTGAACACCGGGAACACGCCGCCCACGGCCTGCTTGAAGAAGCTCGCGGCGGGTGGCGTCAGTAACATCCCAATCGCGCCGCCCACCATGCTGATGATCATCGACTCGCCAAACACCAGCAACGACAGGAAACCCGAGCCAAAGCCCAGTGCCTTGAGCGTGGCGTACTCGGTGATGCGCTCGCGGGCGCTCATTGCCATCGCGTTGGCCATCACGGCCATGACGATCACGATCACCACATAGGACACCACGCGAATCGCCGCGATGATCTGGTTCGACATCGCCACGAAACCGAGCTGGAACGCCTGCTCGGTCTCGGTCAGCGTCTCGGCCAGCGAGTTCTTGAAGACGTTGTCCACGGCGCGCGAGATGGCGGCGCCGTTGTCCGGATTGTCGATGCCGACCACGAATACGCCCACCTGATCCGCCTGCCGCGCGGTCTTCTTGCGCACGGTCTCGTTGAGGTAGTCCCAGTGGAAGATCATCTGGCGCGTGATGGTGGACTCATCCCGCCCCTCCATGATTCCGCGCACCACGAAATCCCAGGTGCCGGGGTAGATCGTGCCTTTGATCGGGATGACGTCGCCCACCTTGAAGCCATATGAATCGGCCAGTTGGCGCCCGATCAGCGCACCGCGCCGGTCGCGCTGGTAGTCCGCGCGTTCCTCTGGCTTGACGATGAATTCGGGATAAAGATCGAGATAGTTGTCGGAGACGGCGAACTGCGCGAAGAAGTTCTTGGGATCGCGATAGACGCCGCCGAACCAGTTGGAGCGCGCCACCTGGCTTACGCCGTCCACGCCCTTGATGCGGTATTCGTAATGCAGCGGCAGCGCAAACGTCAGAGAAATCGCGTTGCGCGTCACGAGCCGCGCATTCGACGCTGCCGAAGCCCCCGCGTACCAGGCATCCACCACCGTCTGCAGCAGCCCATAGGCCAGCACCGCAATCACGAGGCCGAGCACAGTCAGCGTCGTGCGCAGCTTGTGGCGCATGGCGTTGCGGGCGATCAGCTTGGGCAGGTACATGGTTTGCGATGCTCAGGCACGTGGCCCGGGTTGGCGGCGTTCGGTCTGTAGCAACTCGCCTTTTTCCAGATGGACCAGCGACTTGGCGGCTTCGGCGGCGTGGGCGTCGTGCGTGACCATGATGATGGTCTTGCCGACATCCGCATTCAGCCGCTGCAGCATCGTCAGGATCTCGGTGGCGGAGGTGCGGTCCAGGTCGCCGGTTGGCTCGTCGGCCACGATCAGCGTGGGGTCGGTAATCAGCGCGCGGGCAATGGCTACGCGCTGCTGCTGGCCGCCTGACAGTTCCGACGGATAGTGATCCATGCGATCGCCCAGGTTGACCATCCGCAGCACCATTTCCACACGCTCGCGCCGCTCCGCGCGGCCCAGCCGCGTCAGCATCAGCGGCAGTTCCACGTTTTCATAGGCGGTCAGCACCGGCATCAGGTTGTAGAACTGGAAGATGAAGCCGACGTGCGCGGCGCGCCAGTCCGCCAGCGATGCCTCGGGCAGTTCCGAGATATCGACGCCGCCCACCAGCAACTCGCCACTGTCAGGACGATCGATGCCGGCGATCAGGTTCAGCAGCGTGCTCTTGCCCGAACCGGACGGCCCCATCAGCGCGATGAAATCCCCCTCGGCGATGTCGAGCGAGATATCGGACAGCACAGGCACGGTCTGCGCGCCGCGCTGGTAGGACTTGGCGAGGTGGCGGATCGAGACGAGCGGGGCGGCGGTGGTCACGGAGGTGCCTGAGGTCGCTTCGGCCATGGCTTACTTCTTCGTCACGGTGACCTTGGCGCCATCGGCCAGCTTGTCGCCGGGCGCCAGCACCACGGTGTCGCCAGCCTTCACACCCTGCACGGCCACCAGTTCGCCGATCTTCGCGCCGCGTGTCACCGGCACCTGCTTTGCCTTGCCGTCGGCGATCAGGAACACCACGGGCTTGCCATCGCGCTCGACCACGGCCGAAGGTTGCACGGCGGTCTGCGGCTTGCTGTCCTCGGGCGGCACCGGCTTCGACAGGAAGGCGATCTTCGAGCTCATGTCGGGCAGCACGCGTGGATCGCGATCGACAAAACGCACCTTGACGAGCACGGTGGCCTTGGACCGATCTACGGTGGGCACGATGCGTGAGACCTTGCCAGCCATGCGCAGGTTCGGCAGCGCATCGAGCAGGATCTCGCACGGCTGGTCGACAGTGATTTTGGCGATATTCGATTCGGAGACATCCGCTTCCACTTCCAGCGTATCCATGTCCGCAATCGTGACGATGGCGCCCTTGGTGTCGGCGGCGGCGGAGAACGGCGTGATGTTGTCGCCTACGTTGGCATGGCGGATCAGCACCACGCCGTCGAACGGGGCGCGGATCACAGTCTGCTCCACGGACACCTCTGCCGCGCGGGCATTGGCCTTGGCCGAGGTGATCGACGCCTGCGCGTTGCCGATGGATGCCCGCGCCTTGTTGAAGCGCGCCAGATCCGCATCGTATTGCTGCTTCGAGATCGCCTTCGGTTCCAGCAGCATTTCCGAGCGCTTCAGATTGACCTCGGCATCGCGCAGTTCGGCCTGCTGCAGTTGAAGATTGGCTTCGGCCACCTGCACCTGGGCACGGGCCTGCGCAGCGGACGCTTCCACGTCGCGGCTTTCCACGCGGGCGATGATCTCGTCTTTCTTCACGCGCGAGCCTTCCAGCACGCCCAGCCATTCCAGGCGGCCCTGTGCCTTCGACGCGACGGCGGCCTTGCGCTGCGGCACCACGTAGCCCGTGGCGTTCAGCATCGTGTAATTCTGGGAGGGGTAGGCGGCGGTGATCGTGGTGCTTTCCACGGCCTGCGGGCCGGTAAGCTTGAGGCCGACGCCAACCACGGCCAACAGGATCACTGCGATGACCGCATAGCGCACCCAGCGGCGACGCCTGCGAGGCGCGGGCGCCATGGCGCTGCGGTCGATTTTCAGCTTGCTCAGGTCTTGGTCAGCCAATTTGGAAACCCTGGGAACCGTATGGGAGCGGCATGCGGAGGATCACACATCCCCCGCATGCCGGAAAAGGCTCCCAGTATAGCGGCGTAGCAAGTCTGAAACGCGGGAAAGCGACGTTACAGCAGCTTGCCCGGATTCATGATGCCGCTGGGGTCGAACACCTGCTTGATGGCACGCATCAGGCGTAGTTCGAGCGGGTCCTTGAGCGTCAGGAAGGCGTCGCGTTTCAACTGGCCGATACCGTGCTCGGCGCTGATGCTGCCGTTGTAGCGCGCCACTTCCTCCATGACTTCGTCGCTGACCGGCTTGCCTTCGCCCAGCGCCCATTTCGGATCGGCACCGAGCGGACGCGACAGGTTGTAGTGCAGGTTGCCATCGCCGAAGTGCCCAAAGATAAACGGGCGGATGCCGGGGTGGCTCGACTTGAGCCGGGCTTCCATCGATTCCATGAACGCCGGGATGCTCTCGATGGGCAGCGACACGTCGTGCTTCAGATGCAGGCCGTCCATGCGCTGCGCTTCGGAGATTTCCTCGCGCAGTTTCCACAGGCCCTGCAACTGGGCCAGCGAGGCGGAGACGGCAGCGTCGAGGCACAGCCCTTGTTCCAGCGCCTCGCCAATCACCGATTCCAGCAGCGTGTTGAGCACGTCCTCCGACGCGGTATCGGCGATCTCCAGCAGCACATAGGCCGGATGGCGATCGGGGAAGGGCGCCTGGACGTTTTCGGCATGTTTGAGCACGAGTTCCAGGCACTCGCCGGTAAAGAACTCGTACGCCTGCAAGCGTGCGCCGCAACGGGCGAACAGCAGCGAATACAGTTGCAGCGCCTGCTGCGAGGATTCCACGGCGGCAAGCACCACGGCGCGCGAATCGGCACGCGGCGAGAGGCGCAGCGCGGCGGCGGTGATGATGCCGAGCGTACCTTCGGAGCCGATCAGCAGTTGCTTGAGGTCGTAGCCAGTGTTGTCCTTGCGCAGCGTGCGTAGGCCATGAAAGATCTCGCCGTTCGGCAATACCGCTTCCACGCCGAGCACCAGTTCGCGCGTCATGCCGTAGCGCACTACGTTCACACCGCCCGCGTTGGTGGCGAGATTGCCGCCGATCTGGCACGAATCCTCGGCTGCCAGCGAGAGCGGGAACAGCCGGTCGTTCTCCTCGGCGGCACGGCGCAGGTTGCCCAGGATGCAGCCAGCCTCGGCCACCATCGTATTGGCGATGGTGTCGATCGAACGGATCTTGTCCATGCGGTCGAGGCTCAGGACCACGTTGGTTTGGCTGCCATCGGGCGCCGCGCCGCCACACAGGCCGGTATTGCCGCCACGCGGCACCACGGGCACGCCGGCCTGCTGGCACATCGCCAGTGCCTGCGCCACCTGTTCAGTCGAGCGCGGGCGCACCACGGCCTGGGCCTGGCCCTTGTAGAGGCCGCGCCAGTCGGACAACCACGGCGCCACGGCATCGGCGGCGGTAGACACCACGTCGGGTCCAAGGGCTTCGGTCAGGCGCTGGGCGAAATTCGTATCGGACATGATCGGCAAGGGAAAAGAAGGAAAACGGGAAAGTCGGCGGAAATCAGGCGTCGCGCATGTTCAGGCCCAGGCGAAGGGCGGCGTTGCGCAGGTGCTGCGTGGTGTGCTGGCGTGCCAGATCGACGTCGCGGTCACGGATCGCCTGGAAGATCGACAGGTGCTCTGCGTGGACCTGACGCGGCAGCCCCGGCTGCTTGCTGGAATTGGTGCGCGCGGTCTGCACGGCGTGATGCAGTTGCAGGTTCATGTATTGGAGCAACTGCAGGTAATAGGGGTTGTGCGTGGCGGTGGCGACGGCGATATGGAACTGGATATCGGACTCCACGCCCTGCTCGGGATCGTTCAGATGCGTTCCCAGTTCGGCCAGCAACGCGGCCATGCGGGTGACGTCCTGCTCGGTACGATGCCGCGCCGCCATGGCCGCCGCCGATCCCTCCAGATCGATTCGTAGTTCGAAAATTGCGGCAAGGTCGGTGGTATCGGTGCCACCCGCCAGCCGAAACCCGCTGTCGCTGACCCGCGACCGCACGGTGCTTCCCAGCCCCTGCCGGCTCTCGATCATGCCCTGCGAACGCAAATGCTCCGTCACCTCCCGGATCACTGCAGCACTGACGCCAAAGCGCTCGCAAAGCTGCTTGCCCGTAGGCAGCCGCTCGCCCACGGGAAACGCCCCATCGGCTATTTCGGCGCGCAACTGCTGGATGACGCGCTCGGTAAGGGTGATCGGCCTAGTTTGCATGGGGAGGGAGTTTAGGCTTTTCTGGTTATATGAAAACCTGAGGTAAACCCTTGGCTCTTTCATCTCACCCTGCTACGAACATCAAACGCCCGCACCTTTCACTTCGTTACAGCCCCAACCTTCACCAGACGCTATCCTCGCCGCGTCCTCACACAACAAAGAGAAACACAATGAAAAAACTAACGTTGCTGATGGCAGCATGCGCGGTGCTGCTTGGCGGGTGCGTGGTAGCGCCTTACGATCAACCGGGCGGCGGTGGTCCCGGCTGTCCGCCGGGGCAGGCCAAGAAGGGCAACTGCCGCGTGGACGGATACGGAAACGAATCGTTCTGCCCGCCCGGCAAGGCGAAAAAGGGCGAGTGCTGATGCGGGCGTAAATGCTGGAAGGCAGGCGGTCAGAGCTTGCCTTCCAACGCCTTTCGTTCCTTCCACATCTCCTGCACAAACGGATCTGTCACCCCATACAGCCCGTGCCCCTTGCGCATGATGAGGTTGCCGGCCATCAGTTCATTGACCAGCGGCTGGGCTTCTTCGACCTTGACCTCCCGGCCGATGGCCTTCGAATACGCCACCGCCGCTTCGGCGGAGAACAGGCCGCGCGCATCGCCTTCCGCTGAGGCAATCCGGTCAAAGATTGCGGTAGCCAGCCCGCCCAGTTGCTCCAGCTTGACGAGCTCCAGATCGGCCGCCGCAGAACGCAATGTGTTCGCGATGACCGGCAGGTATTCGTCGGGGTTGCTGCCTTCCGGCAGGTGGAAGTGCAACTGCCGCAACGCCCGGATCATTTCCTCGGGTCGGTGCCCCAGCGTCTGGAACGCTTTCATCGCCACGTCGGGCGAGGGCAGGGCGGTGGCGCCTTCGGCGGCTAGCCGCTCCAGCAGGTGATCGACATAGCGTTTGTCGAGGACGGGATAGGCCACCGACGTGGCCCCGCTGAACGCCTGGTTGCGCCGCGCAGTGAGTTCGCCGACGAGTGCCCGGTGCGAGCCGGTGCCGACGAACAGGAAATGTCCTGGCGTATCGGGCCGGGGATTGATCGCATCGCGCGCCGCCTTCAGGGCCAGCAGCATCTGGTTGCCTTCGTCCGAGGTGATGGCGTGCTGCACCTCGTCGACGATCAGGACCACATCCGTGCGCGCCTGATCCACCACCTCGGTCAGTGCCTGCGCCAGCGTGGCGCCGCCCGGATCGCCCAGGCTATCGAGCTTGAAACCGAACTTGAATCCCAGCGCGCCCACATCCGCACCGGTCAGTCGCCTGAGCCGGCGCGTGATGGCGCTGGTCGGCGACTCCAGCTCGCCGAGCGCCTTCTTTACCGCGGCAAGGATCAGGGCGGCAGGGCTGCGCTGGGTATCGCTCCAGAGATCGACGTAGATGACCAGCGCGCCCATTTCCTCCAGCGCCGGGATCAGGTCGTTCATCACGAACGTGGTCTTGCCGATGCGGCGCAGGCCGGAGAGGAACAGCCCCGAACGCAGGCCCTCGTCAAGCACGCCCGGAAACAGCAACTGTTTTGCCATTTGCCGCGCCAGTTCAGGGCGGCGGTAGATGTCGCTCATCGTCCGGTTTATCGTGAATTATTGAATTCCAATAATTATAAGGATTTCATAAAGCGAAGTAAAAGCCGATTTTAGTGCGTCATCAATAACTTTTTGGCGGGGTCATCGGCGAAAGCATGGAGTGCAGGCACAATACGACGCACTTTCCTTGAATTTGTCGCCCTCGCCATGAACCTGTCGCCAGCCATTCCCATCCTGCGGATCTTCTCTGTCGAGAAGGCGCGCGAGTTCTACATCGATTTCCTGGGTTTCAAGGTGGATTGGGAGCACACCTTCGGCGAGAACTTCCCGCTGTACATGCAGGTGTCGCGCTCCGGTCTGACGTTGCATCTGAGCGAGCACTACGGCGACGCCACCCCCGGCTCGGCCGCCTATATCCCTATCGACGATGCCGACGCGCTGCAGCGCGAACTGATCGCCAAGGATTACCGCCATGCCAAGCCCGGCGTGGAGGATGTGGAATGGGCGCGGCAGGTGCGGCTGACCGATCCGTTCGGCAACCGGCTCTGCTTCTCGCAGCCGAAGGAATAAGCGCGGTCAGTCAGCCGGCAGGATCTGCGGATTCCAGACCACCTCCCACAGGTTGCCGTCAGGGTCCTGGAAGTAAGGTGTCCTGCGCCGGTTTGACGATGTGTCCGCCCGCCTGTTTTGCCTGCGCCATCACACGATCCACTTCGGCCTTGTCCGCGACGTTGTGCCCGATCGAGAAGCCGGTCGGGCAGGGTGCGGATGCAGGCAGCCCCGTGTCCCAGGCCAGATCCTTGCGCGGCCAGAGTCCCAGTTTCAGCCCCGGCTGCAGATCGAAGAACGCCACGGCGCCGTGTTCGAACTCACGTCCGATGACGCCTCCGGTGGGCAGTCCGAGTCCATCGCGATAGAACACCACGGCGCGGTCGAGATCGGCCACACCCAATGTCAGTACGGTGATTCGCGGTTTCATGGCATCTCCTGCAAGGTAGGGGCCGTATTTGGCGGAGGGGTCGCCTCGGCACCTTCGGCCATTCGCACATCGCGCAGTTTCGTGGTGGCCTTGGCGACGGCACGCGACAAACGTGCCACCTCGTTCATGTGTTCCAGCATGTCGTTCGCCAGCCGGAAATTCCTGACGTCCTCGGCGCTGCGTAGCGGCAGTGCGGCGACGATCGATTCACGTGCGGCACCGGCCAGTGCTTCGATTTCGGCCTTGGCGCCGACGATGCGGCCCACCGCCGTGGCGTCGGGATGCACGATGGCATCGCGCGTCTCATCAAAGTAGCCGAGCACCGTCCTCGCGAACGCCGTGGTTTGGTCATTGCGCATGCCTTCGATATCCGCGCCCAGCGCCATACGCCGCTGGCTCAGTGCGAGCATGCTCGTGGTAGCCACCTCGCGGATGGCGTCAAGTCCGGCGCCGATACGCGCCAGATCGAGCAGTTGCCGACTTTCGTCTTCGGATTCGTTTGCGTCGGACAACCTGCCGATATAGGCCAGGATGGCCGTGCTCAGCGCCTCGGCCGAGTTGTCGCGATCAGCCAGCGTGACGATGTCCTGTGCCGAGCCGTTCAACGCGACCTGGGCGCTGCACTCCAGCAGTTCGCGCACCTGAGTGCCAAGGCTGCCAAGTTCGAGCTGCACACGCGGAATGCCGAGCGTCGGGGTGGCCAGCAGCGCGTCGTCCAGGTAGCGCGGCACACCCGGATCGTGCAGTGGCCTGGGCGATGCGGGCGCCAGACGCTGCGCGAGCCGACCGATCGGACCCGCGAACCAGATCAGGATCGCCGTACTGAACACGCTGAAGATGGTGTGGGCATTGGCCGCCTGGCGCGGTGTCTCGGCGGCCAGCCGCGCGGCGCCGGTCAGTTCGGGCGCACTGGGGGAGATGGCGCGCACCAGATCGGCAAACTGCGGGATCAGAAAGGCGAAGAACAACACGCCCAGCACGTTGAACAGCAGGTGGACGATGCCCACCTGTGTCGCTTCCGCATTCTTGCCGATGCCCGCCAGCAGCGCCGTGCCGCAGGTGCCCACGTTGGCGCCGAGGATCAGCGCGATGCCGGACTCCAGCGGAATCAGCCCCTGGCTGCCGAGCGCGATGACAATCGCCAGTGTGGCAGCCGAGCTTTGCACGACCGCCGTGAACAGCGCCCCAATCAGGATGCCGATGGCCGGGTTGCGCATGTCCTGCATCGTGGCGATGAACGGCTGGTAGTTGCGCAGCGGCCGCGTGGCATCGCCCATGAACTCGATCCCCAGGAACAGCAGGCCCAGCCCGAGCAGCACGCCACCCAGTTGGCGCAGTAGTTCCTTTCTGGCGAACGCCTGCATGACGAAGCCGCCCGCAAGCAGGAACGGCGTCACGGCCGAGATGTTGAACGCGATGATCTGGGCAGTCAGCGTGGAGCCGATGTTGGCGCCCATGATCACCGGCACCGATTGCGCCAGCGAGAGCAGCCCCGCCGACACAAAGCCGACCAGCAGGACCGTGGTGATCGTGGAGGAATTGAGCAGCGCGGTGATGCCGGCACCGGCCAGCACGCCCCGCCAGCGACTGGCGGTCAATGTGCCGAGCAACGACTGAAGCCGTGAGCCGGCAATCGCCTTGAGCCCGGCGGTCATGCATTCGAGCCCGTACAGGAACAACGCCAGCCCACCGACGAGCAGGCCACCCATTTCGATTACGTTCAGCGCGTCACCGTTTGGCATGGATGCAGGCGCGGGCAAGCCCGCCAGATGCGACTGGGATGTCAGCCGAGGCAGCCATTGTACGGCGCAGGGGGACAGATACAATGCCATCCCGCCGTGGGTTTCGCGGCTATCGGAATGTTCCATGCCCTCGCTTCCGCTGCTGCCATCGCGCTCGATGTCTCGCCAGATCCTGGCTTCGCTGGCCTTGTCGACCGCCTGTGCGGGTGTCGTCGCCGCACCCTCGGTCGATCCGGTACGGGAGGCCGTGGACGCCGCCATCCGCCCGATCCTGGCCGAGTACAAGGTGCCCGGCATGGCGGTAGCGGTCACGGTGGATGGCAAGCATCGCGTGTTCAACTTCGGCGTGGCATCCCGTCAGTCGGGCCAGCCGGTCACGGATGCCACGATTTTCGAGATCGGCTCGGTCAGCAAGACGTTCACGGCCACACTCGGCGCGTACGTGCAGGCACGCGGCGCGCTGTCGCTCGACGATAGCGCCGTGAAGTATCTTCCGGCGCTATCAGGCAGCGCGTTCGACGGCATCAGCCTGCTGGAACTCGGCACGTACACGGCGGGAGGATTGCCGCTGCAGCCACCGCCCGAAGCTGGCAATCTCGCCCAGATGACCGAATGGCTGCGCCACTGGCAACCCGAGGCCGCGCCCGGTACGCAACGCCGCTATTCCAACGTCAGCATCGGCCTGTTCGGCCACCTCGCCGCGAAAGCGATGGGCGAACCTTTCGACCAGATCATGACGCAGCGGATCATCGGCGGAATGGGTTTGCACCATACGTGGCTGCAGGTTCCCAAGGCGAGAATGGGCGACTACGCATGGGGCATCGGCAAGGACAACAAGCCGGTGCGCGTCACGCCGGGCGTGTTCGATGCGCAGGCCTATGGCATCAAGACCACGGCCACGGACATGATCCGCTTTGTGGAACTCAATATCGACGGCCGCACGGTGAAGGACGAGACGCTGCAGCGGGCACTGGTGGCTACGCACACTGGCTACTTCCGGCTTGGTGGCATGACGCAGGGTCTGGGGTGGGAGCGATACGGCTGGCCCGTGGCGCTATCGGACCTGCAGGCCGGCAACGACGCGCGCATCGTGCTGGAGTCGCACGCCGTCCAGCGCATCGCGCCACCCGAGCCTGAGCCGGCCTCGGCACTCTTCAACAAGACGGGTTCGACAAACGGGTTTGGCACCTACGTGGCGTTCGTCCCGGCGCGGCGGATTGGCGTAGTGATCCTGGCGAACCGGAATCTGCCCGTACCGGCGCGTATCGAGGGTGCGTATCGGATCTTGCAGGCGCTGGAGCGTGCTACGCCAAGCTCTTAACGGCTCCACGACAATTTGCTCTTCGTGTACTACAGACTGACGTTACTGCCCTCAAGCACGATCTTTTGCCCGGTAAATCGGTTCAGACCTTTCGCGTCAAGTTTCTGCACCTGCACACCGGTAAAGTCGATGGCCTGGGTAATGTTTGTCGCGCGGAAGGTCAGTGAACCCATCTTGCTTGAGACGAAGCTGGCTTTTTCGCCTTCGTAGTTGTCGATGAGGACATTTGCGGATTGGAGGGCTAGAAGCGCTTTGGGGATTTTGCAGTTCCGGATGACGGTCGTAGCGCGGCCTCCCAGAATCCAGCAGCCGGTTACTTCGTCGTCAATCTGATGCGCCAGCCACCACTCCTCAAGATCATCACGGCCGCATTCGACGTTTTCCACCGTCACGGCCTGCAACTTATCCAGATTCTCTTTGGACACCGCACAATCCAGGGCGCGATAGAGCTCATGATACCAATCCTTCGGATTGACGTTGATTCCTCGGAAGTTGCTATTGCGAATGGTTATGGAGCGGGCGGTCCAAAATTCCCCGTACATCGCGCCGGCTTGAACATCTTCGATGAGAACGTCGCCCTCTACGGTGGATTTTCCGATCTCAAGGACCTCAAAATTGCTGTTGCGAATGGTCAGACTCGTGAGCATGGATCTAGCAATGTCAGTCTGCCCCTTGAATGTACAGTTTTCTATATAAGTCGTCGCACGACGTATTTTCCTGCTTGTTTTTGATCCGTTCGCAGCATAGATCGGGCCAAACCGGCAATCACGGTAGATGACGACACCGTGACCTTTTACGACCATGTATTGGCCCGTGCATCGTTCATAGGACACATCATGAAAGGATATGGCGCCATAGCGATTAGGATTGGCATCATCCCCCCCAAAATCACATTCCACAAAACGTACATTCTTGCTTTGACTGGATGCGCCGGACATGAGATAAGCTCCGCCCAGAGTGTCGGTGCGCAGAAACAGCACATTATCCACGGCAAGCGACTGAAAATTCGAGCCTGGGAACTGGCAGTGTTCGAACACGCAATTGCGAAGAATGGCCAGATGAATCACGCCATAGAAAATGCAGTTGTAGAAATGAATACCTTCCCATTCCTTCCGGTAGAAGTCCGTGCCACCCATGCCGATGTCGGCGTTACTGATTTTCAGTTGAGCATCCCCCAGTGCCGCTCGACGTTGTTCTGGATGCATTAACAGCGCATATTCATGTGGCATGTCTTCGATTTTTTTTGCGATCATGCGAGAGCATCCAGTCGTTGTGAATGAGGCCATGCCAAGCACGGCAAGGAACTGGCGGCGGTCCGTCATTAATCGATTTCTGTGACGGTGGAGGGGTGAGGATATCGATCACCATTCAAGGAGGTGTTCAGCCACTTCCAATCCGGCACTTCTCCATTCTCTCCCCCTCTGCGCCCCAGATCAGTCATCGGGCCGATCCCGGTCTGACGCACAACAAAATCCACAGGAAAGAACCACGAATCAAGCTTGAAATGTTCTGACGGAAAACCTTTGGGCGATTTAAGTCGTACCTCACAGAACCAGCGAGTCGCGTGCGACTTTCGCAAGCGCGCGATATCTTCCCGCCGATTGTTTGGAAATATCATCCTGTAGATGCCGCTCTGCTTTGCTGCAATACGCAGTCGAGCGCTTGAGGTTTTCGGACCAACGATCATGAAAAACGCGTTGTCCTTGATGTGCTCCCTAATCGCAATCGGGACATCCTTCAAGCTTTGGATCAAACGTGACGGCAGCGCGTGCAACGCGCACCCTCTCTGTTGCGGTGAGTTCGGGTGGGGTTGTCATGACAGCGTTTTCCTTCGCATACCCATCGCAAATCGCTCGCGCATTGCCATCCGTTCATCCTGCCCCAGGCGATCGATGGCTTGCCAGTCGGTATCCGACAACCCATCCACTGCTGCTGCGAAAACGGCATCGGCACCTGCCGGATTCGCCCAGACGGTCTTGAATGTCGCTGTCACTTGGTCAAAGGTGGGAGATATGGTCAATCCCAAGGTGCAGAAGAGACTGAGGTTGGCTTGGGTCATCAGTCCGTATCCGCGCGCGCGCGTCAGTAGCTCCGCGACGATCTGATATCGCAGATGCGGAGACAGTGCTTCCATCTGGTCCGACATCGGAAGTTCCGAGAGGATCAGGCTGTACGTGAGATCCGCTTGTGCGGATTGGCCCACCGTCCGAATGAGGCGGTCCGGCAAGGGCAGCGCCGCCTGCGGGGATTGGAAGGTCGAACTGTCTTGTCCTCTGCGCGACTGCCAGCACAACTGCCGGTCCCACCACGCGAAGGTGTCGATTGGACCTGTCAGGGCAGTGCGGATCTCGTCCGGAGCGACCTGAAGAAGCTGCGCGAGAATACGTGGATCGTAATATCTCAACTGCACATGAGCGCCGTCCTCGAGTATGCCGTTCAGGCAGCCACGCAAATGGGAGTGCAGCTTGAACAGCGGAAGGCGGCTGCTAAGAAAGCTCACCACCCAGCCATACTCCATCAGCCCGACCACCGCATCGACGGCGTCCGCAGTTGCATTCTCTAGTTCGACAAGATAGGGCCCGACGGCTTCCATCCCGGCTTCCGGCGTATGTCGCAGTATTGGCTCGAAGGGCAGGGCATGCGCCTGCAACAGTGGAACCAACTGGACCTCGGTGAGGTGAAGTTGTCCGGCATCGACCAGCGCATAGCCTGGGATCGGGCCAATCGCTTTGAGCCAGTGCCGCAAATCTGCGCGAAGCGCAGCACGAAACGATTCGCGCAGCACCGGCTCTCGCCAGTCAGAATCGAACGGGAGCATGCCGCTCATGCCTCGCGCCCTGAGTTGCTGCGCCTGGTGATCATCGCTCCTTGCTGGGCTGCCTCCACGGCGCAGGGAAGACAAACGTCGGATGCTGGCAGGCCAACTGGCGTACGCAAGGACTTTGCTCCCGGGAAGTCGTGCGTCGCCGCGTGCGTTCGCCATGTTCCAGCTGTGCCTTGGACGATGTCACCGTCGGCAACTTTCAGGAAGCTCCCTCCGGCGAAGAGGGCCACGGCCTGAGGGGAAACGATCTCGATGCGATCTTGCGCACTGATGACACGCAGTACTTGCTCTGCGATCGCTTCGATGCCGTCATTCTGAGCCCGCACTTCTATTTTTCCTTTTGCGGCAATGAAACGCAGGCCTTGCTTGCGAGCGAAGAGCACGAAACGTTCCCGGGCGCTGGCAACAAAGCTCTTGTTTGCTGCGAGTGTCAGATGTTGCCCGCTGGTGATGGCCGTATGGCGGTCGCTTTGCAGATGGAGATCTCTGCCAGCCGTCATGGCGATGCCGTTCTGGCTCGCCAGTACCAGGAACGGTTGAGAGAGTTCGTCTTGCTCGCCGTTGCCTCTGATGGCGTCTGCCTGGCTGCTCAGTGCATCGCAGACAGCAACTTGCTCGCCAGCGAGTGCGTGCTGTATGTCGGCAGACTCCGCCAGTGAGCAATGGATATCCTGACCACTGTCCAATCGTGTAGCAGTTTCTGTCAGGTCCTTGTGGTGACCACGAGCTCCATCGCGTCGCTCCGTCGTGATCAGCAGCCCGGAGCCCGCTCGGGTGGCGCCCCAACCATCTGTGCGCAACTCGAATCCTTCCCCCCGCTTGTCCTTGCGACCGGCGTGATCCCGTATTCGAACCATATAGCCCATGCTGAGCATGGATGTCAGGTGATCACTGCCGATCTGGGTCTGAATCTGGTGCGGAGTATCGTCCTGAACGAACGTGTTGTGCCGCTCTCCAAACAGCTCCTTGCTCCGGAAGCCGGATAGCGCGTGCTGAGTGGGCAGGGACCACATCGGCATATTGAGGCGATTGGCCACGCGTCCGACGATAACTGGTAGATCTGCGTTACCGGTCAGGAAATCCACGATGACCTCCTGGCCAATCCGTGGCAATTGAATGCTGCCGTAGTAGTCACCTTGCCAGCCGGATGCTACGCGAACCCAACAGGAGCTGTGTTCATTGCCTTGCCCAATTCGGTCCCAGTGAAACTGCACTTTGACTCGGCCGAACTGGTCTACCCACAACTCCTGGTTTTCCGGGCCCACCACCGTGGCCGTTTGCGGGCCAAACGTACGCGGCGCTGACTGGCTGCGGTCGGGTCTGAATATCTCCGTGGTCGGCTGGGCTTCAAATTCAACTTCGCAGCGCCACTGCTGCTCTTGACCCGATACCTGTGCAACATCTTCCAACTCAAGCTCGGTTGCGTAGACCAGATACTCTCGATTTGCCTGTTGGCTGGGATGGTTTGCCAGCGTGAAAGTGCAACCTGGCACCACGCTCCGCAGATTGCCACGACCGCTGGCTCGACTGCCATGCTGTCGAATGGACTCCATCCGTATGCGTGAGAGATGATCTCCTTCTAGCCAGGGATCGTTGTCGGTGGCAGGCTGCGCATGACCACCGGGCCATTCCACCACCTCACCATGCGAATGCCCGGTTGCGCGAGGATCCGCCGTGCCAACCGTGAGGTTTGCCCGCGGCTTTGCGAAGTCATAGTCGTTCGCCGTCCACCTACCCGACACCAATTGGTCGACAAGCCTAAAATCGAACAGATGCTCCTCATCGATCCGATCGGCGGTGGGCTGCCAGCGCAGCGTATGGTAGGCGGGACTGACTGAGCGCCTGAAAGCCCCATTGTTATCGGTCAATACCAGCCGATGTCCGCCATCTGCATGCTCAAAAAACCAGGATATCCCCCATTCCTCAGTCAGGCGCCTGAAGAATGCAAAGTCGGTTTCCCCGTACTGGACCTGATACTCCCGCTTTGGATACCGCGCTACGTCGAGCCGCTTTTCCACCGGGAAAGTGTAGTTCGCCAGCAGCGAGTCGAGGATTTCGACCACAGAATTGTGCTGGAATATCCGGTAATTGGTGGTGAGTGTCGCGAGCCAAAGCCATGGTCGGAGAGTGAGCCGATATGCGAATTGTCGGCCGACGGGAATGGGCCCGCGCACCACTTGCACAAGACCCGTGATTTCCCGAATGCCGGCGACCTGGCTTCCCGTGGTTCCGATGCCAGTGCCGTCGAGCTGAATTTCGATGCTCACTTCCTTACCCTGCATGGACGGCAGATCCACATTTGCATCGGGGCGGAAAGCCATCGCACCGCGATCGGGTGTGTGGAGTTCGACCTCATAAGCGAACAGCGCGTTGATATCTTCGCGTCCCTTGAGGCGGGCGACCGTCAGTTTTTCCCCGTTCAGCGTGGGCAGCTGTCCGTGTTTTATCGTAACGGTTCGCTGGGGCAGGAGCGGCTGGGCGGCAAAATCCAATATCCTATTGAGGCGAATCATTTCTCCTCCCGGGTCCAAATTTCGACGAGATCGGCCGGTATCGTCTGGAATACTTCGGCAAAAGGCTTGCCGACCAGTTGCTCGGCGCGACGCAGCAGCAGTGCAACGGGACTGCTCGGTTCATGGCACTCGAACCACTCGCGAGCATTGCGTATCTCCATGAGCGCGACGCGGCGGTCAGCAGGCCTCTCGGCCGCCTCCTCACAGGAGACGAGTTGCACGCCAGTCGGAACTTTGGCAATGGCAGGCGCTCGATTGAGCGCGGAAGTATTCGTGGACGAGCCAGCGGCTGGCGCTTTATTGTCTGCGAGTGGTGGTGCCACAAGTTCGGGATTGCCTGCAAGCACCAACAGGTGAATGAGAGGATCCAGATTCGGTGCGAAATCCGGCATGTTCTCCCGGCACCATTGCTGTAACGAAATCGCCAACCTGCTAGCTTCATCCATGGCAGCAAGTGCCATGGCACCTTGTCGCCGTAACGCTTCCAATTGTTGGCGGACGTATTCGGGCGAGAGAGCGTCTTGGGGGCGCGGACTACCGAGCGCGCGCTCTATGTCACGAACCTGAAGTCGCACCGCACTGTTACCAGCCAAGCTTATCTCGCGCACATCGGCTAGAAGACCACGGGGGTCAGTGAGGGCCGCAAGCGCGTTGGCCCGAAGCGCCGGATCAACATCGCCATCCACGATCAGCTGCGGATGCACCTGCTCGGGATAAGCAACTAGCATGGCGTGCAGCAACGCCAGGCCATCCCTCAATCCTTCGGCGTGCGCCATCCGCGTACGACAGCGCAACAACAGCGTGAACAGACGGATATCCTTCGTACGCAACAGCAATCGTCGGCAATCGCGCTCCAGTTCCGTCCAGTTCGGTGTCTCGGCAGGCGCGACAAAATCGCCATATTGCGCGGACTCTCGCGATGCAGCCTTGGCCTGCAACACCAGAAATTCGGCGTCATATTCGAGGTCGTCACCACACGGGCGGTTCGCATCCACCGGCTCTGCCAAGTCCGCAAGTCGGAGGTCGAGAGTCGGTACCGTCTTCGAATCCTTAGGTTCGGCTTTCATGAATTACCTGGTCATGTATTGCTCGGGCTGAAACACCATTCCCGTCACCGCCCGGTGCGTATCCGGCTGTCCCAGCCACGTCGACCATCCCAACTGTTCTTCTGCCCCAAGCGCTGCGGCTGGTGCGGATTCTGGTTGCACCTGCAATTCCACCTCCCACTCGAACTCGAAGCCAATAAAGCTGCGGACCCATTCCACTAGCACCGGAAAATCACGTCCATTGGGTGTAAAGCTGAGGTACTCCTGCAGTGCAAGTGGGCCGATGACGAGCCTGAACTTATGTTGCCGGTCGGGCACGGTTTCACCGAGCAACGCGCCTTGACCCAGGAGGCCGGCGACGCCTGGGCGTCCGAGATAGCTATGTTCGCTAGGATCCAGTGCGATCCAGTGCAGCAAATACTCCTCGAGCCGTACCCTGACGTCGAAGAATTGGGAGAGTGCTGCCACGATCCCGTCGGGGCAACGCGACTCGCGAACGTGATGGGCACTGGCGGCCAAGCGGGCGTGCGGCGGCAATGGGCTTCTGGCGATCTCGTCGGGATCGGCACCCGCCAGCCAGCCGATATAGCGCGAGAACACTTCCTCGTCGGCGCGATCGAGGCCGGCGGCGGACTGCGATCCTGCCCAAGCCCGATAGAACTGCGTCAGGGCGCGATGATGAAAGACATCGAGGAATGCAGCAGTGGTGCCGTCGCGATGCGCCTCCGTACGCTCGCGGACGATTTCTGTCATGTGGATCGGCAATGCACCGTTGGGCCCGAGTATGCCGAGACCGAACAACTGGATGCGCATGCGTTCTCCACCGACTTCGATCTTCGCGATCTCTCGCGGCGCAAAGATCAACGATGCCGTCTGTCCGATGCGGTACGGTTCGGCTTGTGGACGTGGCGCGAACCCGACCGGCGGCAGTTCCGGATGCTGTGCGGAAAGTCCTCGCAGCAGACCGAGGAAACTCAGTTTCCAGGCGGGCTGGTCGGCATAACACTGTGAGCGCTTCGTTGTGCGGGCCGCCGGCGGGGCAATGGGGTCGTGTATCTGATACATGCTTAAACCATACTGCGACCACCCATGCGTGGCCGCCAACGGTGGATCAAGCCACGTTCCATCGCATACAACTCCGTCTCGCTGAAGGCATTCACCGAAACGTGTCGAGCAAGGAAGTGCTCCAGCACCACGCCGAACAAATATGGACTGATGCCGGAAAACCCGCTTTCATCCACGGTCAACTGGCATTGCACGCCACGTCCATAGAGGATGGGGCCAGTGCCCGGCAGACGCCGCGTGACAGGCTTTACGCAGGAACCGATCAGGCTTTCGATCTGGCGCTGCTGGGAGGTGTCGCCGGCCGCGACGAACAGGCGGAGCATGCTGCGCAAGCCCTGACCACCTTCACGGTGGTCGAGATCCGTGAGCGAAAGGTAATTGAAGCCCAGTTGTCGGATCAGACGCCAAGCAGTCTCGCCTTCGGCAAACGGTGCACGCGGTGCGGAGGGTGGACGGATCAGCCCAACACTGGCAACGGGGATGGAGTCGGGCGAGTGCAAATCGTTCACACCATCGCGAGGTAGCACGTTCGGCAGGTCGCGGTTTGTGGCCATCGCATCCACTGACAGGTAGCGCAGGTCATTGGCGTAGGGGGCTTCTTTCTGGTCCACGAGCGAGAGGAAGACTTCAGTACCGGTGTACGAAGTACGCGTGCCGTACTTGCGCGCGTGATCGGACGCTAGGCGGCGCTCACGCCGCACCGAGAAGTAGCGGCCGTGATTGCCTTCATCGCTGTTGAGCGTAGCGAAGAGCGGTCGAAATTCCTTGGGCGTGCTGTGCTCATGAACCTGCCCCGACAGTTTCTGGACCGAGAAGATCTCATAGTCGAGCGGGCGCCGCCGGTCAGCTACGAGGTGAAACTCCGTCCGGCCAGGCTGGACCTCCATCCTGTCAGTGCGCATCGGAAAGAGATTGACGACGGGCGTGCAGAACAGCGCAAATTGGCGTGCATCTACCTGGCTGGCCAAGGTGCCAGGGGCTTTGGAAAGCAGCACCACCAGTTCGACCTCGCGCTGGCTGACTTGGGCGAGACCCGCTGCGAGGCCATTCAGGCCGAAGAAGTAGAAGCGCTGCGGACACGCGAAATATTCGTGCACAAGGTTGTGCCCGTGGAATTTATTCCATGCCAGCGGCAACGCGCTCTCCTCGGGAGCCATGCCCACATAGCTCAGCGCGTTGTGTGTCACCGCATGAACCCGCCCACTCATGGCCCCCGGTTGACCAATCAGCACGGCACAGCCGGCGCTATGCAGGAGTTCGAACAGATGTGAAGCCGTCTGGTCATTCCCGCTCAGATGGATCGGCAAGGTATCGAGGCCGGTGCAGCGATCGAAGGTGATGTCTCGCGTCAACCGCAAGCGAAGGCGCAGTGCGCCCTGCACGGTGACATGGGCGGGGACATAGCGTTCCAGCCCATGGATGTCGGGAGGGATGCCCGTAAGCCGCGCTTCAGCAAGCTCGATGGGCCACAGCGAGATCGGCTGGGTGGTACGGAACTCGCATTGCGTGGATTCGCCTGCCGGCGCATGCCCCATCAGTGCCGTGCCGCGAGGGACGGAAACGCCGCGCCTCAGGTCGCCTTCCTTGTGGCTTGGATAAAACTGCGCAACGGCCATTGCAGGCGTCGGTGCGATGTAGTTGGGATAGATCACTTCCAGAAGGCGCTGCGTAAAACGTGGAAACTCGGCGTCCAGCTTGATCTGCGTGCGCGCGGAAAGAAAGCAGAAGGCCTCGATCAGACGCTCGACATAGGGGTCCGCAACTTCAATACCGTGCATCCCCAGGCGTCTGGCTACCTTGGGATGCTGTTGTGCAAATTCGCCGGATAGCTCGCGCATGTAGACGAGTTCCCGGTTGTAGTAATCGAGCAGTTTTGGATCCATGTAGTCAGTGGGCGCGAGGTGACCGGAGTTGCTTGCGGCGGACCTTGAAATCCCGAGAGACTCTGGCCTTCTCGAGGAGTGCCGGGCTTCGGGCCGAGCGAACCTGGCCGAGAGATCTGCGCCGCCGTTGATCCGGCAGTGTCAATCGGCAAGGTGTCTGGAACCAGGACGGTGTGTGAAACTCAATCACGGTTTTCCCCCGTAAAACTCAGCGTGTCCACGTCGAGCAATCCGATATCTCCCTTGTTGGTCATCCAGGTCTTCTGGCCCCGACCAAAGACTCCGGTATCACCAAGTTCGAGCCACTGTGTTTGCCGCGACAACCGGATCTCGTCGCTGCCGTGTTCCGATCCCGGGTAGCGGACCGGAACAAAGCCATGCACGACGGTATCGTCCATGAGCGTTGCGGTCACCGGCCGCCAGATCAGGTCCAGTAGTTCCTCGACCGGAGGCATGGCAAGCTTGCGAACTTGCGAGAAAGGTAGCCAGGTATAGCGGCCCGCCGAGACGAGTTCGCAAGTGGGTCCCAGTCGCGTGTCGGAGTCTGTCATCCAGGCGAATGACGTGCCGTCGTGGTCTCCCACCGACATCGGTGCTTCCGTCAACGCCAGGTTACGGATGCGGTCTGCTCCGCATACATCGCCCGCTCCGCTGAGCGTCGCAGCCTCCCTGAGACGTCCCAGCCAATCCGGCATGGGCATCAGCGCGCCCGGTTCCCGCTTGCCTTCGAAAACTTCGCTGCGGAAGACTTCAGACCGGACTAGTTCCCGATACAGATGTGCCCGATTCGCAAAGTCCGGTTTCAACTGTGTGGCAACTTGCAGCAGTCCGAGTGAGCGGGTCCAGGCGCCCACGATGCAGAGCCATTGAAATAATTGCCAACGCGCCTCGAATGCAGTCGGGTGTTGGCGCACCAGGCGCTCGGCAGCGCCTACCGCCTTGGACGTCGTACCTACTTCTCCAAGTAGCTGGCTGAGATTCAGGCGGGCAGGGCTGCCGCCTGTTGTCACATCATTTTCCAAGTTCGGCCCCTTCCGCATGGGCGAGGCGATAGGCACTGTCCATCGAGACAAGGTGATGCTCCCGCCGGGCAAGCGGCGCCGCAACGTCCTGGGGGCGTATGGAGACGATGTCTCCGGCAAAGAGGCGCAGGACGTCCGGCGCGCGTTCCACGGAGAACAGTTCATGACTCTCCAGAGATTCGATCGGATCGGTCAGCCGGTTGATGCTCGCAGACCCCTCAAGCAGTTCCAGCAAGCTGCTGTGGCAATGGCCTGCCGTGACCAACGAATGGAGCGGGTCCAACGCCGATTGTGTCGCCTCTGGCTCCACAGGCGCAGCGACCGGAGACCAATATTCGCTTACGTAGTTCGGATCGCGCAGCGCCGCCTCAGCTTCCCGCTTCAACTGCTCGAGCACATCAACCGGCGCGTCAACTCCTGCATCCGGCTGCGACGTAGTCGTCGAACATGCGGCGGAGGAGAGCAATGCAAACGGATCGGATAGCTCTGGCAAGGATTGACCAAACACGCGGTCCGTATCCCGCAAGTCTTCGGAAGAAGGCGCCTCAGAGTCTCCTGTTGAAGAGGCCTCTTCCAAGTTCCGCATGTGCATACCTTTCTCCTGCTTATCGTTTCAAGCGCGGATGATAATCGCAATTCAAGGAGCTTAGGAACTATAAATTACTCAAGTTTATTAAAACTAAAGTCAGATTAATATTAATTTAAATTAATTATAAGGTTTCTGCTATTTACATATAACAATCAACCCAACTCAATTGATGAATTCACATATTTGCAACCAAATTGTTAATTTTTCATATAAAAAACATAAACTACAACAGATTTTAACGAAATGTTCTCGCGTTAATCCTCAATATTTAAGGGTATTGCGATGTTGTCATTGCGCAAATAGCTGTCTCGTGTGATTTAGGATAATTATGAAATTGCACGATCGTCTAATTTCAAATAATCTAAAAAAGGTGTTTTTTAAAGCCGGTCGTCCGTGGCGGCTTCCGCGCCCCGAAAACATATCTGAAATCCGCTCAGGTGCCGCGCATCCACTAGAAATCTATCTGGCGGACGGAAAGCATGTGATCGGATACCTGTCCTCCCTGGCCCCGCGCCCACCGCCGCGAGAGCGGCCGGGAACCTCTTGGCCAGTACGGCTCCGACGCCGTGCGGCTCGCCTCATACACAACTCGTTGGAGGAATTGATGTCTGTTGTGAATAGTTCGCAGAAATTCATTGCGCGAAATCGCGCACCGCGCGTGCAGATCGAGTACGACGTCGAGGTGTACGGGTCCGAGAAACGCATCGAGCTGCCGTTCGTCATGGGGGTGCTGGCGGACCTCTCTGGCCGGCCGGCTGAGCCACTGCCGCCTGTTGCCGACCGCAAGTTTCTCGATATCGATATTGACAACTTTGATGAACGCATGAAGGCCATGAGGCCCCGTGCAGCATTCGCCGTGCCGAACACGTTGACCGGCGACGGCCAGTTGATGGTTGACATGACATTCGAAAGCATCGAGGACTTTTCTCCGGCCGCTGTGGCCGCCAAGGTCGATGCGCTCAGGCAACTTCTGGAGGCACGCACCCAACTGGCCAATCTGCAGACCTACATGGATGGCAAGTCAGGCGCCGAATCGCTGATCAACCAACTGCTGCAGGACCCGGCTTTGCTGCAGGCACTGGCCAAGGCGCCAAAGCCCCCGGCCACCGAGGGCGATAGCGACGTAGCCCAATCCTGACTGAAACGGCTGAAGCAATTCAGCGTCTTCGTGATCCAAACCATTGATCGAGCAATCCATGGCTTCCGCACAGCATCAACAAGAACAGACCGTCAAGACCGTTGATCAGAGCGACTTCGCGTCCCTGATCAACCGCGAATTCTCGCCCAAGACCGACCAGGCCCGTGAAGCGGTCGATCTGGCCGTCAAGACGCTTGCCGAACAGGCCCTGAAGTCAACCTTTACGATGAGCGACGATGCCTACAAGAGCATCGAATCCATTATTGGTGCCATCGACACCAAACTCTCCGAGCAGATCAACCTCATCCTGCACCATCAGGACTTCCAGAAGCTGGAGTCCGCGTGGCGCGGCCTGCACCACCTGGTCTCGAACACGGAGACCGACGACAAGCTGCGTATCCGCGTGATGGATATGTCAAAGGAGGAACTACGCCGAACCCTGCGGCGCTACAAGGGCATCGGCTGGGATCAGAGCCCCTTCTTCAAGCGAATCTATGAGGAAGAGTACGGTCAGCTTGGGGGCGAGCCGTACGGCTGCCTCGTTGCCGACTACTACTTCGACCACACACCTCCCGATGTGGAGTTGCTCAGCTCGATGGCCAAGATCTCGGCCGCTGCCCACGCGCCGTTTATCGCTGGCGCGTCTCCATCCGTACTGCAGATGGATTCCTGGCAAGAGCTGGCTAACCCGCGCGATCTGTCCAAGATCTTCCAGAACCTGGAGTACGCGCCGTGGAACAGCTTGCGCAACTCGGAGGACGCACGCTACGTGGGTCTTGCGATGCCGCGATACCTGGCCCGTTTGCCGTATGGCATCAAGACCAATCCCGTGGATGAGTTCGATTTCGAGGAGGACATCGACGGCGCAGACCATCGCAAGTACGTGTGGAGCAATGCGGCCTATGCGATGGCGGTCAATATCAACCGATCATTCAAGCTCTATGGCTGGTGCACGCTGATTCGGGGTGTGGAAAGCGGTGGCGTGGTGGAAAACCTGCCTTGCCACAGCTTTCCAACGGATGATGGCGGTATCGACATGAAGTGCCCAACCGAGATCGCCATCTCGGATCGGCGCGAGGCCGAACTGTCGAAAAACGGCTTCATCTCGTTGGTGCATCGGAAGAACACCGACTATGCCGCCTTCATTGGTGCACAGTCATTGCAGAAGCCAGCCGAGTACTACGATGCAGACGCTACGGCCAACGCCAACCTGTCGGCTCGATTGCCGTATCTGTTCGCATGCTCGCGCTTTGCGCACTACCTCAAATGCATCGTCCGCGACAAGATCGGGGCGTTCAAGGAGCGCGAGGACATGCAGCGCTGGCTCAACGAATGGATCATGAACTACGTTGACGCCGATCCGGCCAACTCGTCGCAGGAAACCAAGGCCCGTCGCCCGTTGGCCGCCGCCGAAGTAGTGGTCGAGGAGACGGACGGCAACCCGGGCTACTACAGCGCGAAGTTCTTCCTGCGCCCGCACTTCCAGCTCGAAGGCCTGACCGTCTCGCTGCGACTCGTGGCGCGTCTGCCTTCGGTCAAGGACGCCGCCTAAGGCATCCAAGAGAATCTTCGCAGCGCCCAACGGGCAGCCGGCGAGCACGGTCTGCGGGGCAACTGTGGCTTTGTTGGTAGTACCTATCTCAACGTAAAGGAGCTTTGTAATGGCACAGGACATCTTCCTGAAGATCAATGGGATCGACGGCGAATCGCAGGATTCGTCGCATAAGAACGAGATTGAAGTGCTGGCTTGGGAGTGGAGCATCGAGCAGCAGTCGAACATGCATGCCGGCAGCGGTGGCGGCGCGGGCAAGGCCACAGTGTCCGACCTGAAGTTCGATCACTTCATCGATCGTGCTTCGCCGAACCTGATGAAGTACTGCCTGACCGGCAAGCATATCAACGAGGCTGTACTGGTGGTCCGCAAGGCCGGTGGCAACCCTTTGGAGTTTCTGAAACTCACCATGACGGACGTGCTGGTCACCCAGGTGGCGCCGAGGGGTTCGGTGGACGATGAGGTTCGTATGCGTGAGTCCGTGGCGCTCTCGTTCTCGAAAATCAAGCAGGAGTACGTTGTGCAGAACGCCCAGGGCGGTAGCGGTGGTGCGGTGACGGCCGGCTACGACATCAAGGGCAACAAGGAAGCTTGATAAATGCGCCTGCCGAAGCGCATCCAACATCCGCTTCGGCAGGCTATGCGAGCTTCCGTATGCGAAGCGTTCGTTGTGCAGGAGAACCATGAATGCCTCGTTGAATCTGCCGGGTACGGCTGGCACCAAGGGGCGTTGGAGGGCGCATGCCGCGTTGCATGAGATGCCGGGACCAATCACTCTTCCCTACAAGCTGCCCGCGCTCCGACCGGGATATCGCGCTCAGTATGTTTTGCAGAATAAGACTGATGGTCAGGCCGTTCCCAACTTTCCCTATCGCATCAAGACCGCTTCCGGACGAGTGATAGCGGGTCTCAGCAATGGCGACGGCGAAACACTGGAGCTGTTCTCTGCAACCGCCGAGGACGTGACATTGGACGTCCCGCAGCCAGATTAGCAACAAATGGAAGCGTGGCACCTTGCCGGGGGTGGCAGCAACCAGATCGGGCGGGACTATTACTGAGGCAAGGCATTCAGATGAACATCACGTACAGGACTGTGGGAGCCGCTTGCACCACACTGGAGGAGCGTAAGGAGTATGGGCGCATTCTCCCTGCCGATAAGGGCTATCTCACCGAGAAGACAGAATATGCGCTGCGATTCCCGCGAATCCGAACAGTTCGCAAGAAGGATGGCACCACGACCCAGGCATTGTTACAACAGCTTGTAGTAAGCGCTGCGATTCGCGCCGATGAATTCCTCGCGGATTTCTACTGGCACTACAAGGCTGAGGTTTGTTTTGATATGAGGCCTCGCCCCCCAAAACCATACTTGAGCAGCGGCGGACGGGGGGATGGCCCAGACCGGCGTCACACATTGAATCCCTTCCCGTCGGGCAATCTTAAGGGAGCCTTGCGTCGACCCGACGTCGTCATTGTCGAGGACGCCACGGTGAAATGGCCGGGTTTAGCGACTTCGGACCACGAAGGAAATTTTCATCCAGACAACTTGCGTCGCGTTGTGGAGATGAAGTTTCCGGGTGACGATCTACCAGAACACCAACGGAGAGCTTACCTCCGCATTGCCGGCGAAGACGCTAGGCGCTTAGTCATTGTCGATGTGAATGACTGTCAGGGTGATTTAAAAAAAATCCGGCGCGAGTTACAGCATTCTTCCACAGCACAACTACCTTTGCTGAACGATGTTCGAAAGCGGGCGCCAGTACGCTCGCGCAGCCCGATAGCCGAGCCAGCGTTCTATGAGCAATGGCTAAGTCAGCTTGAGGACGGTGTGGAGCAAGTCAACAGGGAAGCGAAATCACTGATCGACGAAGCTCGTCGAGGTATCCATGACTTGTCCGTCGAAACGCAGGCGTGGTTACGACGCCAGGCCGCATGGCTTTTCGAAGCCGGAAAGTGGATTCGAGATGCAGCAACCGGTTCGTGGATCTGGATCAATGAGAGCGGCCAGGCAGTAGTACGTTGGACGCAGGAGATCCTGATCGCCGCCTGGCGAGAGGTCCAGCGACAGACCGATCTGGCGTGGGAGCAAATCAAGGAAATCGATTGGGGACAAATCGTCATCACGCTTGCCGCGACGGTAGCAGTGGTGGCATTGGCGTTTGCCGGCGCCATTGTTGTTGTCGCCATTTCAGAAGCGCTGCTTGCAGCACTGCTGGCGCTGCTGGCTATCGGGGGCGCGGGAGCCTTGGCTACTGCCTGACCCCTCTTCGTTCTCCATCTACATATGACCTCGATCACGATGCCATTCTCGCCACTGACACCAACTGCGGCTATTGAACGTTACAGCCACGAACTGACCTTCGCTGATCCATCGGATGGTAATCGCATAGTTATTCGTCCTGCACTGATTGGCACGCTGTTCTTTGAGCGGGGGTCTCAGCCGGCCGTTCGGCGGGCGCTCCTCACCTGTCTAGACAAATTTCGTGCTTCGTATGGAGAGAAGCTGATTGGGGGCAGGAAGGGCGAGACTAAGTACACGCACAAAACGTCGAAAGCCATTGAGTCGATACGACAATACATTATGTCGACTGATGTCAACTATGCGGTTGAGTTTGTCCTCTGCGATGCCACTGACCACGCAACCGCCCCGGAATATCTAATTGAGACACTGACCAAGCAGCAACTTTTGGAGGACAAATACGGACTTTTGTCCTACATAAAATTTGTGTTGCCGTGGTCGCTTACCGAAAGTGAGCAAGGACTGGCGCAGTATCACGCGTTCATGAGTTTCTGCTGTACAACACTTCCGGTCAGAGGCGGATATGGCGGACTGTCCGCGGTCCTACCCTATGACTTCGATCGGTACATGCCGATGGAGTATCAACTTGCGCAACGCTTCACGGGTCTCGAGGTCGACTCGTGGGGCTTCGCGGAGAACCGCCAGTTCGAAGCGGGTTATATCAAAAGCACCAACTGGTACACCGTACTTGGCGAGCCCTTCGTTGAAAAGTTGGGCGGCGAGCAAACGGTACGAGAGCGTCTTGCCCGCGAGGACATCGACATCGAGCGTTGTGGCAATGCGCTGATTATCCGGGCGGGACGCTTCCCACTACTGGGCGCACCGGAGGAAGGCCCGCTTGATCCGTACATCTTCGTGAATCGTGTGATCAAAGGGCTGAGAAATCCGCTTCGAAAATCCATGCATTCCTATATGGAAGGTGTTGAGAGCTTTGCCGAAGAGGAGACACGGCGGTGGGTTGCGAGATTCGACGAACCGGATGCTCCAATGGATGAAGGCACGCCGCAGGCAGGTCGAGGAATGTCCGCACTGCCATTCCAGACGTGTCCCCGTAGCGGACGATGGGTGGCCAACCATTTAGGTAATCAAATCGTCCACGTCAAAGCCGGGGACTTCATGCCAGGACCCGAGCGTAGCGATGCGGGGAATCAGGTCGTCTGGTACCTCATTCATGAGGCGCAGTGACGGCTGACTGCTGACTGCCGCTTGCTTTCGCATAAGAATGGATATGACTCAAATCGCTACTTCTTTCTCGCCGCTGACACCCACCGAAGCCATTGGGCGTTACGGCCACGAACTGATCTTCGCAGATCCATCGGATGGTAATCGCATAGTCATTCGTCCAGCACTGATTGGCACGCTGTTCTTTGAGCGGGGATCACAACCGGCCATACGGCAGGCATTGCTGCATTGCTTCGACAAATTCCGTGCGTCGTATGGAGAAAAGTTGAGGGGCGGTAAAAGGGCTGACACAACGTACTCGCGCAAGACGACTAAAGGTATTGAGTCGATACGACAGTACATCTTGTCGACCGATGTCAACTATGCTGTTGAGTTTGTCTTCTGCGATGCAACGGATTACTACACTGCACCGGAATATTTAATCAAGTCGCTTACAGCGTGTGACTATCATGAGACGCATTACGGTGACCTATCTTATATAAAATTCATACTGCCATGGTCGTTCGCGGAAAGCGAGGAAGGGTTAGCGCTGTACCACGCCTTCATGAGTTTCTGCTGCGCAACGCTTCCGGTCAGAGGCGGATATGGCGGACTATCCACTGTCCTGCCCTATGACTTCGATCGGTACATGCCCATGGAGTACCAACTGGCGCAACGCTTTACGGGTCTCGAGGTGGATTCATGGGGCTTCGCGGAGGCTTTTCAATATGAGGCGGGTTATATCAAAAGCACCAACTGGTACACCGTACTTGGCGAGCCCTTCGTTGAAAAGTTGGGAGGCGAGCAAACGGTACGAGAGCGTCTTGCCCGCGAGGACATCGACATCGAGCGTTGTGGCAATGCGCTGATTATCCGGGCGGGACGCTTCCCACTATTGGGCGCACCGGAGGAAGGCCCGCTTGATCCGTACATCTTCGTAAATCGTGTGATCAAAGGGCTGAGAAATCCGCTTCGAAAATCCATGCATTCCTATATGGAAGGCGTCGAGAGCTTTGCCGAAGAGGAAACACGGCGGTGGGTTGCGAGATTCGACGAACCGGATGCCCCAATGGATGACGGCACGCCGCAGACGAGTCGAGGAATGTCCGCACTGCCATTCCAGACGTGTCCCCGTAGCGGACGATGGGTGGCCAACCATTTAGGTAATCAAATCGTCCACGTCAAAGCCGGGGACTTCATGCCAGGACCCGAGCGTAGCGATGCGGGGAATCAGGTCGTCTGGTACCTCATTCATGAGGCGCAGTGACGGCTGACTGCTGACTGCCGCTTGCTTTCGCATAAGAATGGATATGACTCAAATCGTTACTTCTTTCTCGCCGCTGACACCCACCGAAGCCATTGGGCGCTACGGCCACGAACTGACCTTCGCAGACCCATCGGATGGCAATCGCATAGTCATTCGTCCTGCACTGATTGGCACGCTGTTCTTTGAGCGGGGATCACAACCGGCCATACGGCAGGCATTGCTGCATTGCTTCGACAAATTCCGCGCATCGTATGGAGACAAGTTGAGTGGCGGAAGAATGGCCGACATAAAGTACTCGCGCAAGACGACCAAGGGCATTGATTCAATGCGACAGTACATTCTTTCGACCGATGTGAACGATATGGTCGAATTTGCTCTCAGTGATGCTATAGACCAGGCGACTGCACCCGAATATTTAATCGAGGCACTTACAGCACGGGATTATCATGAAACGCATTACGATGATCTCTCATATTTGAAATTCGTGCTTCCTTTGGAAATTTTTCAAGGCGAGGAAGGACTGGCGCAATACCACGCGTTCATAAGTTTCTGCTGCGCAATGCTTCCTGTCAGAGGCGGATATGGCGGACTGTCCGCCGTCCTCCCCTATGACTTCGTTCGGTACATGCCCATGGAGTACCAACTGGCGCAACGCTTTACGGGTCTCGAAGTGGATTCGTGGGGCTTTGCGGAGGCTTTTCAATACGAGACGGGTTATATCAAAAGCACCAACTGGTACACCGTACTTGGCGAGCCCTTCGTTGAAAAGTTGGGCGGCGAGCAAACGGTACGAGAGCGTCTTGCCCGCGAGGACATCGACATCGAGCGTTGTGGCAA